>Ga0209792_1000055_pt1 | contig 211240 bp, 176 predicted proteins | sample EBPBio142005_DNA_FD_185860 | JGI IMG/M metagenome (GOLD analysis project Ga0209792, IMG submission 185860) | Wastewater treatment Type I Accumulibacter community from EBPR Bioreactor in Madison, WI, USA - Reactor 1_6/14/2005_ DNA (SPAdes)... | ecosystem: Engineered > Bioreactor > EBPR >...
TGGGCGAGGTTTGCTACCGTTACAACCACCGCAGCGAAGACCTCAAACCCCCACTTTTAAGGCTCATGAGGCAGACTTCGATCCAGCAACTACGGCCCACTCTGGTCCGGAAAGGCTAGGAATTACCTTTCATTTACCAGCGCGACGGCGATGGTGCGGTCAGCTACACGATCGACGGTGGCGCCACCGTCAGCTACTGGTACGGCCATGCGTTCGATCTGAAAGGAAAGCATTACTTCACTGGCTTCGGCAGCAAGAGCCAAGGCGAGGGTCCGGAGGGCGACAACGGCATGATGGATCCCGAATATGTCGCCATCTCGCAGGCGACCTTCACGCGTGTCGAGAATGACGGCAAGCAGGAATGGTCGAAGCCGGATACCGACGGCTATGTCGGCGAGTTCGGCAGGATGGGCCGACCCGAGCAGATCGATGAGGCGAGGAAGTCGCAGTCGTTCACGACGGGCGATGGGCGCTACCTGTTGGCAGTGCCCACCCGGGATTTCATGAACGGAACCGAGGTGGGCATGTTCAGCCTGCTGCTGTTCGATCCAGGCAGTGTGGACAAGCTCGGTTTCAGGCAGTGGGGCTACCTGGGAAGTATCCCTGTCAGCGACGACAACAGCGACGCATGCGATGGCGGGCAAGTGATGCCGTGTGTCGCCAGCACCGGAACGCTGACGTTCGAGCAGGTCGGTGATGGCCTTCCCCGCCTCAAGGTGTCGTCCAAGGGAACGACCATCGCGTCGCCCGGAAAAGTCCGCGACATGACGGCAACAGACGACGTGGTCTATACCTTCGACGAGACGAGCGAACGCTACGGCAAGTAATCCGATTTCCAGTTGACCGACTTGCATCAGGCCCACGGAGGGGCCCGGTTGACGTCCTGCGACCTCTCGGTCGCGTACATCAGCAAAGGAGCCAACGATGGCCAGTCAGTACACCCGTGAACAGATCCTCGACATCATCGAGAGGCAAGCGCAGGAAAGCGGCATTCCGCGCGAGGATTTCCTGCGGTTCACCTATATCGAGACGGGCGGCCGCTTCAATCCCGACGCGAGCAATCCCAGCGGCGCCAAGGGCCTGTTCCAGTTTATGCCGGACACCGCCGAACAATATGGAATATCGGGCCGGGAGTTCGATCCAGTGGCAAACACACGCGCGGCGGCGGCGTTGTACTCCGACAATCTCGGCGACATCTCGCGTGGCCAGGCCCGCAGCGGTCACGATTTCCTTTCCGGAAACGAGACGCCGAGCGGACTGGATCTCTACCTGGCGCATCAGCAAGGCGCCGCCGGCTACGCGTCCATCCAGAATGCCATCGAGGACGGCGAATTCACGCGCACCAATACGCGCAGGAATATCCTCAACAACATCAGCAACCTCGATGTAGAGCGTCTGACCGGTCGCGCACCTTCCGACCTGCGTGGACTCAGTGATCGCGATCTGGCGACGACATACGCGCAATACTGGAATGGCAAGTTTGCCGCCATCAATATCCCCGATCGCGGTATCCAGGCGGGTCAGCCCGATGCCGCCGTCCGTGAGCGTACGTCGCCGCTCGCCGACGGCGTATTGCAGAGCGGCGAACGTGGCGAAGAAGTGCGCGCCCTGCAGACGTCGCTGAACCAGCTAGGCTTCCGCGATGGTCGGGGTGCGGAACTGGAGACGCGTTCGGGTATCTACGGGGGCAAGACGCAGGAGGCAGTGCGCGCCTTCCAGGTCGCCAATCAATTGGAAGCCACCGGCAACGCCGATGAACGCACGCGCGAAGCGATCGCGCTGCAACTCGCGTTGCCGGAACAGGAGCGCAATCGTGCCCAATCGGTGGAGGCGCAGCAGCGCGAGGGCGGGCTGGCGTGGCCTACACCGGGTAATCTCGACATCAACCAGGCCGACAAGCCGCGCGAAGGTCGGGGCGAATTCGGGACGCCGCGCAGTGGTGGCCGCCGCCACGGCGGCATCGACATCGAGGGTAACGTCGGCGACCCGGTCGTGGCCGTCGCGGGCGGTACCGTGGTGGTGCGCCCGAACAACGATGCAGCCGGCAACACCGTGCATGTGCGGCATGACGACGGCACGCTGACCAAGTACTTCCATCTCGACGAGTTCAGCGTGCGAAATGGCCAGCGCGTGGAAGCCGGGCGGCAGATCGGCACCATGGGCCGGACCGGCAACACGCCTGCACAGGGCGACACGCACCTGCACTTCGAAATGTGGCGCGACGGCCGGCAGGTGGATCCGCTGCTGCACCTGCAAGGCACGGAGCGCGATGCGGCCGTGCCCGCACGCGCGACCTCGGCCGAGGTGCTGCGTGATGGAGTGTCGGGCGCGTCGGTGCGCGAACTGCAACAGCAGCTCAACCAGCTGGGCTACCGTGGTGCCGATGGCCAACCGCTGGAGACCACGTCGGGCAAGTTCGGTCCGCAGACCCAACACGCGTTGCGTGCGTTCCAGGAGGATCGTGGGCTGAAAGTGGATGGTGAGTACGGCGACCGCTCACGTGCTGCGATGGCAACGGCCACGCCAGCTGTGGTGCGCGACGCGACGCCCGCGGAAAGCACGTCGCAGAGTGCGCGGGGCGAGGATGCGCAGCGCTCGTTCGTGGACCGCATGTTCTCCGCCATGCATGGCGGCGACGACCGGGCCATGCGGCAGGCGCTGGACGACTATCTGAAGACGCCGGCGGGCCAGGGCTGGCAACAGAAGGAGCAGCACGTCGCGGACCAGCAGGTCGCACAACAGCGCGACCAGATGGGTACGGCCCGCTGAGAACGTGCGGCAAGGTGCGCGGGCCGGCCAAGCCGGCCCGCGTCTCCGTCACAGGTGCGTGCGGAGCGAATCAGCTGAGCCAGGCGCGTCCGATCTGGTACAGGCTGATGCACAGGACCAGTAGCCCGACCACTTTCAGCACGATGCGCTCGGAAACGTGCCGCACGAACCAGGCCGCGAACGGTGCGGCAATGGCGCCGCCAACCAGCAGCCCGAGCACGATTTCCAGATGCTGCACACCGATGGTGAACAGGAAAGTCAGCGACACCACCAGCGTCACCACGAACTCGGAGGCGCTGACCGTGCCGATGGTGGTGCGGGCCTGCCCGCCGCGTGCCAGCAGCGTGGAGGTAGCCAGTGGCCCCCATCCGCCGCCGCCGGTGGCATCCAGCAGCCCGGCGAAGAAGCCCAATACCGGCACGCGCTTGACCTGTTCGCGCGGCATCCAGCGTCCGAAGGAGCGCACCAGGATCAGTACGGCCAGCGCCAGCAGGTACAGATAGACGAACGGACGGATGGCATCGCCCGGCAAGCGGGTGAGCACATAGGCGCCAATCGCACCACCGATGGAGCCGGAGATCGTCAGACGCCAGAACAGCCGCTTGTCGATGTTGCGGAAGTAGGCATGCGAAGCGCCGGAGACGCCCGTGGTCACTACTTCCGCGGCATGCACGCTGGCGCTCACCGCGGCAGGCGGCAGGCCCATGCTCAGCAGGATGGACGAGCAGATCAGGCCGAACGCCATGCCGAGCGCGCCGTCCACCAATTGCGCGCCGAGCCCGATGAGGACGAACCAGAAAAACGCGCTTCCAAACTCCATCCCGAGGCATCCAGTCGGCGTGGGGCGCCGTGGGTATCGGGAAACAGGATACAGGCCGTGGGTTGATCACGCCGCGTTCGGCGTGCCGTGATCGCAGCGAGGTTCCGGAGAAGCCGCGGACGCATCAGAGCGCATGCGCTTCGGCGTGGTGCCTGGTTGTCGTCGGTTCCAGTCGCATGCAGCCCGCGATAGACCGGCGGGACAGCGACATCGTCGACGGCGCGATGCTCTGCGTTGCGGGTGTCGAATGATTGGCGGTGGAAGGCGCCCATCGCGGCAGGCCCCTGAAGGCCGGCCGCACGCCTATGCGGTCAGCGGGTGCCGTACAGCACGACGGTCTTGCCGCGCGCGTGCAGCGAACCGTCCGCCTGAAGCTTCTTCAGGACACGGCCGGCCATCTCGCGCGAGCAACCCACCAGACGGGCCAGCTCCTGCCGCGAGACACGCAGTTGCGTGCCCTGGGGATGGCTCATCGCTTCCGGCTCACGTGCCAGGTCGTGCAACGTGCGCACGATGCGGTCGGTGACGTCCAGGAACGCCAGGCGGCTCGCCTTGCGGCTGGTGTCCAGCAGGCGTCGCGAGAGCTGGGCGCCGATCGAGTACAGCAGCTTGGGCGCATCGGCCGACAGCGTGCCCAGGAAGAGCTGGTGCAGGCGCTCGTAGCTGACTTCCGCCAGTTCGCACTGGGTGCGCGTGCGCAGGATGACTTCGCGTCGGTCGGACTCGATGAACAGGCCCATTTCGCCGACGAACTCGCCCGAACCGAAGTAGCCGAGGACCAGTTCGCGGTCGTCGTCTTCCTCGGTGATGATGCTGACCGAGCCGCTGACCACGTAATAGAGCGTCCCCGCCGGGTCGCCCGGCCGGAAGACATCGGCGCGGGCCGGGTAGCGACGCCTGTGGCTGTGGGCCAAGAAGCGCTCAAGCGTGGCGTTGTCCGGCGTCAGCGGGCTGGCGGCGGTGCGAGCGGGGGCTACAAGGGGGATGCCTGGGCTCATGGTGGTCACGGCTTGTAATTCAGGAAGCTTAGTCCGAATACGTAGCCCACGGCAAACGCAGGCCATGCAAGGGCTGGGCCAGTATGGTGCCGGCGCACCGACGGGTGGCGCGCGGACATTTCGCTGTCACCCCTTATGACGCATAATCCGCCCCCTCATCCGACTCCCCCGACGAGGGACCACCGCCGTGGTAAAACCCCTGCCTCGCCTGCGTCTGCAAGGTTTCAACAACCTCACCAAGGCGCTGAGCTTCAACATCTATGACGTGTGCTACGCCTCGTCCGAGGACGAGCGGCGCCGTTACATCGAATACATCGACGAGGAATACAACGCCGATCGCCTGACCCAGATCCTGACGGACGTGGCGGAGATCATCGGTGCCAATATCCTGAACGTGGCCCGCCAGGACTACGACCCGCAGGGCGCGTCGGTGACGATCCTCATCTCCGAGGAGCCGGTGATCGACAAGAAGGATGCGGGCAAGGAGATCATCTCCGATGCGGTGGTGGCGCACATGGACAAGTCGCACATCACGGTGCACACGTATCCGGAAACCCATCCGGACAACGGCATCGCGACCTTCCGTGCGGACATCGACGTGGCGACCTGTGGCGTGATCTCGCCGCTGAAGGCGCTGAACTACCTGATCGAGAGCCTGGAATCCGACATCGTCATCATGGATTACCGCGTGCGCGGCTTCACCCGCGACGTGAAGGGCAAGAAGCACTACATCGACCACAAGATCAATTCGATCCAGGATTTCCTGGCCAAGAACATCAAGTCACGCTACGAGATGCTCGACGTGAATGTCTACCAGGAAAACATCTTCCACACGAAGATGCACCTGAAGGAGTTCGACCTCGACAACTACCTGTTCGAGGAGAAGGCCAAGAACCTGTCGTTCAAGGAGCGCATGAAGATCGAGGCGCGCCTGAAGCGGGAGATCGAGGAGCTGTACCACGGGCGCAACCTGCCGGAATGACGGGTTGGCGGCCGGTGCGGGTTACATCCGGTTCGGATGGCCTGCGCCAGTCTGACCGTACACATGGCGGGACGACCCGCCCGCGGCGCGAGCCGCGCATCAGGACCGACGGCGGTCCGGAACGCGAGTTCCGGGCCGCTCTTGCGTTGTGGCCCGGGCAATCAACCTGAGGAGGTGACGTATGGCATGGGTCTATCTGGTGTTGGCGGGACTGCTGGAAGTGATGTGGGCCGTGGGCCTGAAGTATTCCGAGGGCTTCAGCCGGCTGGGGCCGAGCGTGGTCACCGGCGTGGCGATGGCGGGCAGTTTCTGGCTGCTGGCGGCGGCGTTGCGGCACATCCCGCTGGGAACGGGCTATGCGATCTGGGTGGGCATCGGCGCCGTGGGCACGGCCTTCGTCGGCATGTGGCTGTTCAAGGAACCGGCGACCGCCGCGCGGCTGGCCTGCATCGGCCTGATCGTGGCGGGCATCATCGGCCTGAAGCTCGCGTCGTAGCGTGCGCCGCGCGCACGACCGCATGAACCCATGCGTCGCGCGTCGCCAGCGAGAATTCAGCACGTTGGGTGGACCTTGGCCCGCCCCCCGGAACGCTCCGTCGACGCGGCAGGCCGGCTAAGCGTCGCCGCTGAAAAGCGTGGGTACGTGGAATCGGCGATGGTGCGCCGAGGCGCGCCCTACAGCCGGTATGCGACGGCCTTCATCAGCTTCGAGGCGCCTGCCATCAATGCCGGGATCGGCGCAGGCAGGAGGCGGGCGCCGGCCTCTTCGGCATGTTCGGCGTGGCGGGCTTCGTCGGCCTTCATCACCTGCAGGATCTCGCGGCTGCGCAGGTCGGCCGGCGGCAGGGTCTCCAGGTGCTCATCCAGATGGGCTTCGACCTGTCGCTCCGTTTCCACCACGAAGCCCAGGCTCCAGCCGTCCCCGCGCAGGCCGGCGAGCGCGCCGAGTGCGTAACTGCCGGCATACCAGAGCGGATTGAACAGGCTGGGCCGGCTGTCCAGTTCGCGCAGGCGGTCGGCGCACCAGGCCAGGTGATCGGTTTCTTCCTGGGCCGCGTCCAGCAGGTGGGCACGGGTGGCATCGTCGCGGGCCACGGCGGCCTGGCCGAAGTACAGGCCCTGGGCGCAGACCTCGCCGACATGGTTGATGCGCATCAGGCCGGCAGCATGGCGCTGTTCGGCGGGATCGAGAGCGACCTCCGGGGTGTTCCCCGCCGGATTGGTGCGCTGGGCCGGCGGATTGCCGAAGACGGTGTCCAGGCCGCGTTGGGCTTCCACCAGCCAGTGGTCGAGGGGGGAGAAAGTCCGCGTGTTCATGCGGGCATTGTGCCGGCTCCCGGGCATGGGCGCTTGCCGCGGGAGGTCCGTCCCGGCTCGGGTTGGGCCGACTTGCGCACTGCGGCAAGCCCCCGTACAATCCCGCCTCTTCCGTTCCACCCTTCACAACGCGTGGCAAAGTTCCGCCCGGGAAACCGCGGAATCCGCCCGACCAGACACATGAGATCCACATGAGCACCTTTACCGCCAAGTCCGAGACCGTCCAGCGCGACTGGTACGTCGTCGACGCAGCAGGCAAGACCCTCGGTCGCCTGTCCACCGAGCTGGCCCGTCGCCTCCGCGGCAAGCACAAGCCCGTCTATACCCCGCACGTCGATACCGGCGATTACCTGGTGGTGATCAATGCCGAGAAGATCCACGTGACCGGCAACAAGCTGGCCGACAAGAAGTACCACCGCTTCACCGGCTACATCGGCAACCTGAAGACCGAGACCCTGGCGCAGGCGCTGGAGCGCCACCCGGAACGCGTCATCGAAACCGCCGTCAAGGGCATGCTGCCGAAGGGCCCGCTGGGCCGCGACATGTACCGCAAGCTCAAGGTTTACGCCGGCCCGAATCATCCGCACGCCGCTCAGCAGCCGCAGGTCCTGGACATCTAATCATGACTATCACTCAGAACTACGGCACCGGCCGTCGCAAGTCCTCCACTGCCCGCGTGTTCCTGCGCAAGGGCACCGGCAACATCACCGTCAACGACCGTCCGCTGGACGAGTTCTTCGGCCGTGAGACCGCGCGCATGATCGTGCGCCAGCCGCTGGAGCTGACCAAGAACACCGAGAGCTTCGACATCAAGGTCACCACGACCGGCGGCGGCACCACCGGCCAGGCCGGCGCCATCCGCCTGGGCATCGCCCGCGCGCTGGTGGAATACGATGAAACCCTGAAGTCGGAACTGCGCCAGGCAGGCTTCATGACCCGTGATGCGCGCGAAGTCGAGCGCAAGAAGGTCGGTCTGCACAAGGCGCGTCGCGCCACGCAGTTCTCCAAGCGCTAACAGACGCGTTACACTACGCGTCGCTGGTTACACAGCCCCGTCGCCAAGCGGTAAGGCACCTGACTCTGACTCAGGCATTCGGTGGTTCGAATCCATCCGGGGCTGCCAATCCGACGTCCACTGGACATCCGCAAAAGCCCGCCTATGGCGGGTTTTTGCGTTGAGGGGATCTGTCATGGTCGCGATGTTCCAACCGCCTTTCTGCCCGCCCGACGATGCCCTGCGTCGCATGCAGGAGCGCGGTTACGTCGTGCTCGAACCGCGCGCCATGGCCGACGCGGTCGGCGTGGACCTGGAAGCGCTCGATCCCCTGCTGCCGAGTTGGGAGCGGCTGGAGGTCGACGAATACCTCAAGGACGGCGGCCGCTACCGGCGGCGGCGGCATTCCTGCTTCGTGGTCGATGCGGACCGCCTTCAGCAGGCGCCGCATCGCGCGCACTGGCAGTCACTGGACTACAACGCCCTGCACGGCGGCATGCAGCGCTGGTTCCAGCCGATCGAGCCGGGCGTGGCGTCCAGCACCGGTTGGCAACAACTGCTGGCGGGCCTCGGCCGCTGGTGTTCCGCGCTGAAGGGCGAGCGCCCCTGGTACGTAGAGGCGCACCAGTTCCGCATCGATACTACCGATGGGATCGGACGTCCCACGCCCGAGGGCGCACACCGCGATGGCGTGGATTTCGTGGCCGTGCTGCTGCTGGGCCGGACGGGCATCAAGGGCGGCGAAACGCGGGTGTTCGCGGCGGCCGGACCGGATGGCCAGCGCTTCACGCTGGAAGCGCCGTGGTCGTTGCTGTTCCTCGACGACGAGCGCGTGATCCACGAATCCACCCCCATCCAGCCGCTGGATGGTCACGGTCACCGCGATACGCTGGTGCTGACCTTCCGCCGGGACGGATTCCAGGGTGACGCGACGGTAGCCTGATCGTGCCCGCTATTTGATTACAATTGAAACCATGGCGCGTGGGCGCCGGCATCTGGAGTGGCGATGAAGCTGGGTTCCCTGAAGGAAGGTGGTCGCGACGGTACGCTGATCGTGGTGTCGCGTGATCTGGCCCGCGGCGTGCGCGCCACCGGCATCGCGCCGACGTTGCAGCGCGCCCTGGAGGACTGGAGCAACGTCGCGCCGCGCCTCAACGCGCTGTCCGAATCCCTCAATGCCGGCGACGCCGACGGCGCCTTCGACATCGACCTGCAGGCGCTTGCCGCGCCGTTGCCGCGCGCCTACGAGTTCGTCGACGGCAGCGCCTACCTGCCGCACGTCGAGCGCGTCCGCCGCGCACGCAATGCCGAAGTCCCGGCAAGCTTCTACACCGATCCGCTGATGTACCAGGCCACCAGCGCCGCGTTCCACGGTCCGCGCGATCCGGTAAAGGTGGTCAGCGAAGACCATGGCATCGATCTGGAAGCGGAGATCGTCGTCATCACCGACGACGTACCCATGGCGGTCACGCCCGCACAGGCGTCGGGCCACATCCAGCTGATCGGCCTGGTCAACGACGTGTCGCTGCGCAACCTGATCCCGGGCGAACTGGCGAAGGGCTTCGGCTTCCTGCAGTCCAAGCCACGCTCTGCGCTGTCGCCGGTGTTCGTGACGCCGGACGAGCTGGACGACGCCTGGCGCGACAACAAAGTGCACCTGCCGCTGCTGACGCACATCAATGGCGAGTGGTTCGGCGCGCCGGAGGCCGGCGTCGACATGCAGTTCGATTTCGCCCAGTTGGTCGCGCATGCCGCCAAGACGCGCCCGTTGTCGGCGGGCACGATCGTCGGTTCCGGCACCATCGCCAACGAGGACACGTCCAAGGGCGCATCCTGCTTCGCCGAGAAGCGCACGGTCGAGACGCTGCGCGACGGCAAGCCGTCCACGCCCTTCATGCGCTTCGGTGACGTGGTCCGCATCGAAATGACGGATCGTGACGGCCGTTCCATTTTCGGGGCGATCGAACAGCGGATCGAGCCACAACCCTTGCCTTGAAGGTGCGCCCGGTCCCACTGTGAACCCAGGACGGAGCGGGGCAGACATGGACGCGGATTCCGGGCATTCGAAGGCGCAAACCGCGGGGAGCGGCTTGCATGGCTGAGCAACTCAGGCTGTATTCGTACTGGCGCTCGAGCGCCGCCTATCGCGTGCGCATCGGGCTGAATCTCAAGGGTCTGGCCTACGAGACGGCGCCCGTGCACCTGGTCCGCGACGGCGGGCAGCAGCATGCGCCGGGCTATGTCGCCAAGAATCCCCAGCACATGGTGCCCACGCTGCAGCACGGCGCGCGCGTGATCCGGCAGTCATTGGCCATCCTCGAATACCTCGACGAAGCCTGGCCGTCGCCGCGCCTGCTGCCGATGACGGCCCGCGACCGCGCCCGCGTGCGCGCGCTGGCACTGATGGTCGCCTGCGATATCCACCCCCTCAACAACCTGCGCGTGCTGCAGTACTTCGAGGGCACCTGGAACGTGCCGCAAGCCGAGCGCGACGACTGGGTGAAACACTGGATCATGGAAGGGTTCGCCCCGATGGAGGCGTTGCTCGCGGGGGAGGCAGCCACGGGCACCTTCTGCCACGGGCAGACTCCCGGCCTGGCGGACTGCTGCCTGGTGCCGCAAGTGTTCAACGCGCGCCGGTTCGGCGTGGACATGAGCGCCTTCCCGACCATCGTCCGCATCGAACAGGCCTGCCTGGCCCTGCCGGCCTTCGACCTGGCGCGACCCGAAAACCAGCCCGACGCCAACGCGTGAGCGGTGCGTCCGAATGAAAACGGGCGGGTTTCCCCGCCCGTTCCCTGTCGCAATCCTGCGGTAGCCTACCTCAGCCGAAGCCGTGCGTGATGCGTGGCGAACTGTTGCCGGCGTCGTAGTCGGCATAGGGGTCGTGTTCGCCCTTGCTGCCTTCGGACAGGCGGAACTTCAAGGCCAGGCCGTCGCGCGAATCGGCGGCGCGCAGCGCTTCCTCCTGCTCGATCTGGCCCTCCTTCACCATGCGGAACAGACACTGGTCGAAGGTCTCCATGCCTTCCTCCAGCGACTCTTCCATCGCGGCCTTGATCTCGTGCACCTGCCCGCGACGCAGCAGGTCGCGGATCATCGGCGTGTTGATCAGCACTTCGGCGGCCGGCATGCGGCGACCGTCGGCGCCCTTCACCAGGCGCTGCGACACCACCGCGCGCAGGTTCAGCGCCAGGTTCATCAGCACGTTCTTGTGCGCGCTCTCGGGGAAGAAGTTGAGGATGCGCTCGATGGTCTGATCGGCATTGTTCGAGTGCAGCGTCGCCAGGCACAGGTGGCCGGTCTCGGCGAAGGCGATGGCGGCCTCCATGGTGGTGGCGTCGAGGATTTCGCCGATCAGGATGACGTCCGGCGCCTCGCGCATCGCGTTCTTCAACGCATTGTGGAAGGCGTGGGTGTCCAGGCCCACTTCACGCTGGTTGACGATCGACTGCTTGTGCCGGTGCAGGTACTCGATAGGATCCTCGATGGTGAGGATATGGCCGGTGCTGGTGGTGTTGCGGTAGTCGATCATCGACGCCAGCGAGGTCGACTTGCCCGAACCGGTGGAGCCGACGATCAGTACCAGACCACGCGGGGTCATGATGATGTCCTTCAGCACGGACGGCAGGTTCAGCTCTTCGATGCTGGGGATCACGCTGCGGATGGCGCGGATGACCATGCCCACTTCGCCGCGCTGCTTGAACACGTTGACGCGGAAGCGGCCGGCATCCTGCAGGGCGATGGCCATGTTGAGCTCGAGTTCGCGCTCGAAGACCGGCACTTGGCCCTCGTCCATCAACGAGTAGGCGATCTTCTTGACCATGCCGGGCGGCAGCCCGGTATTGCCCAGCGGGTAGAGCTTGCCCTCGATCTTGATGTAGACCGGCGCCCCGGTCGTGAGAAACATGTCCGAGGCGTTCTTCTCGGTCATCAGCTTCAGGAAATAGCCGATGTCCATATGCAAAGCTCCCCACGATGCGCGGCGACGTTGCAACGGCGCCAAAGGCTTCCGACAATGGCCGCGCGCACCCCTCAACGTCACGGCACCCCAATGATCGTTAGCTTCGCACACTTCCGCAGGCCCCTGCATGTGATGGCCACCGCAGTAGCGGCATTGGCCTTGTCCGGCGCTCCTGCCTTTGCACAGGCGGCGCTGACGCCCGAACTGGAAGCGGCGGTGCAGGCCGTGCAGCGCGCCGACCAGGCCGACGCGGACCAGTACGCGCCGGAGCAACTGGCCACCGCGCGACAGGCGCTGGCCCAGGCCCAGGCTGCGCATGCCGCGCGCGACAAGAAGAAGGCGCTGGACCTCGCGCAGCGGGCAGCGGTGGACGCGGATCTGGCCCGCGCGCGCAGCCAGGAAGCCGTAGCGACGGCCGAGGTCGCACATCGCAAGGCGGAGATCGCCGACCTGCAGCGGCAGATCGGCGCGGAGGGCCGGCGATGAGCGCGCCCCGCATGAAGATCCGTGCGACTGTTCTGGGCCTGGCCGCAGTGCTGGCGACGTCGACCGCGATGGCGGCCGACAACCCCGTGGTCGTGCAGCTGAACCAGCGACTGGGCGCCTTGCAGGCCGATCCCGTGCTCGCCGAGATGGCGTCTTACGAAAAGCTGCAGGCCCAGAACGCCATTGCCACGTTCGACAAGGCGCGCCGTAGTCAGCGCGATACCGCTCAGTACCTGGCCGAGCGCCGCGTCGAGATCGCCGAAATCGCCGCCCGCACCCAGGCGGCCCGCCGTGACGTCGAACGGCTGGACCGCACGCGCAGCGAACTGCTGGTGGAAGCGAGCCGTCGCGAGGCCGAGCGTGCCCGTCGGGAGGCCGAACGCCTGCGCGTGCAGGCGCAGATCCAGGCCGAGGAAACCGAGCGTCTTCGCCTGGCGGCCGAGGCCGAAGCGCTCGCGCGGCAGGAGGCGGAAACCACGCTGGACACGGTCGCTGGCCAGCAGGCGAACCGCCTGAGCGCAGCGCGCCAGCGGGAGCTGAAGCTGGCACGCGAGGAGGCCGAGTTGGTGTCCGGCGCCAAGTTGCCGGCGTCGAAGTTCGAGACGCGTGGCGAAGTCTTCACGCTCGGGGCTGACGCGTTCGCCAGCGGCTCCGCCAAGCTGTCCGCGCGGGGGGCATCCAGCGCAAGCGCGCTGGCGGCCTACCTGCAGGCGAATCCCAAGGCTCGCGCCCGCATCGAGGGCTTCGGTGACGGCCAGACGCCGGGGCAGCGCCGTGCCGATGCGTTGCGGGATGCGCTGACGGCGGCAGGCATCGCGAAATCACGCCTGCAGGGCGCCGCCAAGGGTGCGGGCACCAAGGCGCGTGCGCTTGAAGTCGTCATCACGCATTGATTTCCCCATGTAAATCAGTCCTTTGGACGAAGCAAGGCGGCTTTCGGGCAAGTTGTCTGAATACTGCCTTTTCCGTGTAATTCTTTGTAAATCAATTGCTTGACTCAGGCCTTGCCGGGCTGGAAGTCGAGGAGTAGGGTCGTATATCCAAGCGGCTCCCGTCGCTTGGCTCACCGGAGAATCGACCCGATGACGCCAGTACCCATCCCGCAGGAAACCGCCGCCGGCAAGCAGGCCGCAGCGGGCATTCCGGTGGGAAGTGCCCGCGCCACCGACCCGATGCTCCGCTCCCAAGCCAACGCCCCGAGCCTGTGAAGGCCGGGGCGTTCGTATTTCCGCTGAAGGAGGTAACGATCATGTTCGAAGGTCAACCGCAGTCCGACATCGATGCGCTCATCAAGGCTGATCCGGAGTTCAAGCAGCTGTACCAGCGCCACCGCGAGCTGGACAAGAAGGTCACCGACGCCGAACTCGGCGTACTGCCGATCGACGACACCCTGCTCGGCCAGATGAAGCGCGAGAAGCTGCACGCCAAGGAGCGCCTGCTCCGGATCTACGACGCCAAGCCCCACTGACGCCTCCCCCCGAGTTTTCTCGTCGCGGGCGGCGACGGCCTCCTCGTCGGCCGTCGCCGTCCGCGTCACCCAAGTGCGATAATCCCGGCCCGTACCGCACCGGATGCACGGCCGCATGGCGATCCACTCTTCCGTACTCGACCTGATCGGCAACACGCCGATCGTCCAGGCCAGACGCCTCGACACCGGGCTCTGCACCCTCTATCTGAAGCTGGAAAGCGCCAATCCGGGCGGGTCCATCAAGGACCGCATCGGCATGTCGATGATCGAGGCGGCCGAGAAGCGCGGTGACCTGTCGCCGGGTGCGACCCTGGTGGAGGGCACGGCTGGCAACACAGGCATTGGCCTGGCCCTGGTGGCCCAGCAGAAGGGCTACAAGCTGATGCTGGTCGTCCCGGACAAGATGAGCCGGGAAAAGATCTTCAACCTGAAGGCCATGGGCGCGGAGGTCATCCTGACCCGCTCCGACGTGGCCAAAGGCCACCCTGAGTACTACCAGGACTTGGCCGAGCGCATCGCCCGCGAGACGCCTGGCGCCTACTTCATCAACCAGTTCGGCAACCCGGACAACCCGGCGGCGCACGAGTTCGGCACCGGCCCGGAAATCCTGCGCCAGATGGACGGGCAACTGGATGCCATCGTGTTCGGTTGCGGCAGCTCCGGCACCATGACCGGCCTGTCCCGCTGCTTCACCGAGCATTCGCCGCAGACCGAGATGGTGCTGGCCGATCCGGTCGGCTCCATCCTGACCCAGTACATCAACGAAGGCGTCCTCAGCACCAAGTCCGGCAGCTGGCTGGTGGAAGGGATCGGCGAGGACTTCCTGCCGCAGATTTCGGATTTCAGCCGGGTCAAGAAGGCGTATGCGATCAGCGATGGCGAGAGCTTCCATACCGCGCGCGACCTGCTGGCGAAGGAAGGCATCCTGGGGGGGTCGTCCACGGGCACCCTGCTGGCCGCTGCCCTGAAGTACTGCCGCGAACAGACCACGCCCAAGAAGGTGCTGGTGTTCGTGTGCGACACGGGCAACAAGTACCTGTCCAAGATGTACAACGATTACTGGATGCTGGACAACGGCTTCCTCAACCGTCCCCAATACGGCGATCTGCGCGACCTGATCCTGCGTCCCTACAGCCAGCGCGACACCGTGGTGGTCAGCCCGACGGACCTGCTCACCACCGCCTACCAGCGGATGAAGCTGTACGACGTCTCGCAGCTGCCGGTGATGGAAGGCGACCGCCTGGCCGGCATCGTGGACGAGAGTGACGTGCTGCTGCATGTCTATGGCGACGAGGCCCGTTTCCGCGACCCGGTCTCCACCGCCATGGTCAGCAAGCTGGACCGGCTGGACGTCCGCTCGCCGATCGAGGCATTGCTGCCGGTGTTCGACCGCGGACAGGTAGCCATCATCACGGATGGTGATGCCTTCCTCGGCCTGATCACCCGCATCGACCTGCTCAACTACCTGCGGCGCCGCGCACAGTAGGAATTCAGCGCCGTGCCCCGGCACGGGCCGAGCGGCGTGGCATGGACAGTACGTTAAGACCCGGCTGGTAGAATGCGCGGCTGCTTCAAGGACCTAGAACATGGCGCAACATCCTTCCCTCGCCAGCGGAGAAGCCGGCGATCTCGCACTGGGCACGCTGGCCATCCACGGCGGACAGTCGCCCGACCCGAGCACCGGCGCCGTCATGCCGCCGATCTACGCGACGTCCACCTATGCGCAGAGCAGCCCGGGCGTCCATCAGGGCTTCGAGTACTCGCGTACCCACAATCCCACCCGGTTCGCCTACGAACGCTGCGTGGCCGCGTTGGAGGGAGGCTCCCGCGGCTTCGCTTTCGCCTCCGGCATGGCGGCGACCTCGACGGTACTGGAACTGCTGGACAGCGGTAGCCACGTCATCGCGATGGATGACCTCTACGGCGGCAGTTACCGGCTGTTCGAGCGCGTGCGCAAGCGGACCGCCGCACTGGACTTCAGCTTCGTCGATCTGACCGACCTGGCGGCCTTCGAGTCCGCCATCCGGCCGGAAACGCGAATGGTGTGGGTGGAAACGCCCACCAACCCCATGCTGAAGATCGTCGACATCGCCGCCATCTGCGAAATCGCGCACAAGCACGGCCTGCGCGTGGTGGTCGACAACACCTTCGCCTCCCCGATCCTGCAGCGCCCGCTGCAACTGGGCGCGGATATCGTCATGCATTCCGCCACCAAGTACCTCAACGGCCACTCCGACATGGTCGGCGGCATGGTGGTGGTCGGCGACGACGCGGAACTCACCGAACAGATGGCGTTCCTGCAGAACTCCATCGGCGCCGTACAGGGGCCGTTCGACAGTTTCCTCGCCTTGCGCGGCCTGAAGACCCTGCACCTGCGGATGAAGGCACACTGCGAAAACGCACTGGCCTTGGCGCAGTGGCTGGAGACGCATCCCGCGATCGAGAAGGTCATCTATCCAGGATTGGCATCGCACCCGCAACATGCATTGGCGACGTGCCAGATGCAGGGTTATGGCGGCATCATTTCGATCGTGCTGAAAGGCGGCTTCGAGGCTGCAAGAAAGTTCTGCGAGAACACCAGGTTGTTCACACTCGCGGAATCGCTGGGCGGTGTTGAAAGCCTGGTGAATCACCCCGCAGTGATGACGCATGCATCCGTGCCGGTGGAGCGGCGGGAGAAGCTTGGGATCAGTGATGGGTTGGTGCGGTTGAGTGTGGGTGTGGAGGCGATCGAAGACCTGCTTGGGGACATGCGCAGGGGACTTGCGCTTGAATAATATGCGGATGATCGCGGGCCCTTGTCCGCGTGCAGGCAACCGTACGAGAGGCGATTGATGAAAGAGTTTTCAATCAGTCCCGCATCGATGCCTGCCACGCTTATCAAGCATCGTTCGCTGATTTGGGCCCTCGTAAAACGGGAGGTACTCGGGCGCTACCGGGGTTCCATGCTCGGCATTCTTTGGTCTTTCTTCAACCCGCTGATGATGCTGGTCATTTACACCTTCGTATTCAGCGTTGTCTTCAAGGCGCGCTGGAGTGGGGGTTCAGACTCCAAGGTTGAGTTCGCGATGATCCTGTTCTCGGGACTCTTGGTGTTCAACATACTGTCCGAGTGCCTCAATCGGGCACCGACGTTGGTGTTGATGAACGTCAATTACGTCAAGAAGGTTGTCTTTCCATTGGAGATACTGCCCGTGGTTTCATTGGGTTGCTCCCTTTTCCACGGTGCGGTCAGCCTGCTGGTATGGGTGCTCTTCTATCTCGTCTTTTTCGGTGTGCCCCCGGCCACTGCATGGCTTTTCCCAGTCGTGATACTCCCGATGCTCTTCCTGACTCTTGGGCTGAGCTGGTTGCTCGCATCCCTGGGGGTTTACCTGCGCGACGTCAGCCAAGTGATACTTCTGATGACCACGGCGCTGCTGTTCTTGTCGCCAATCTTCTATCCGGTGTCAGCGCTGCCTGCGGAGATACAGCAGGTCATGCACTTCAATCCCCTGACATCGACTATCGAGGATGTGCGGGGCGTTCTGGTCGAAGGGAGATTTTCAAACGGCAGCACCTATCTCCTTCGCATCACAGTGGCCATCGTGGTCTCGTGGGCCGGATTCGCTTGGTTCCAGAAGACCCGGAAGGGGTTTGCGGATGTCCTCTGAGGTCGCCATTTCGGTCGAGAATGTCAGCAAGTCATTCGCGATCTATGAAACTCCTCGTGATCGGCTGAAGCAGTTTCTGCTGCCGCGTCTGCGGCGACTGTTCGGTCTTGCCACGAAGAACTACTACCGAGAGTTCAAGGCGCTCTCTGGCGTCTCCTTCAAGATGATGAAAGGGGAGACCATTGGCATCATCGGCCGGAACGGCGCAGGAAAATCAACCCTCCTCCAGATTATCTGCGGGACCCTTGCAGCTTCCGAGGGTAGCGTGGATGTAAAGGGGCGTATCGCAGCGTTGCTCGAACTGGGCGCAGGTTTCAATCCTGAATTCACTGGCCGCGAGAACGTCATCCTGAACGGTGAACTGCTCGGTTTGTCACGCCGCGAAATGGAGCTGCGCCTGCCCGGAATCGAGGAGTTCGCTGGCATCGGCGAATTCATTGACCAGCCGATCAAGACCTACTCGAGCGGCATGTACGTAAGGCTGGCCTTCGCGGTCCAGGCCTGCGTGGACCCTGAGATACTGATCGTGGACGAGGCCCTTTCCGTTGGTGACATAGGCTTCCAGTACAAATGCTTCAGGAGAATGGAAGAGTTGCGCAGGAGGGGCGTGACCATTCTGATGGTTACGCATTCGACCGGCAGTATCCTCGAGTACGCTGATCGGTGCATCGTGATGGAGGGCGGCGGCGTACAGATCGACACGAACGATGTGTTGGCGGCGGTGCTTACTTACGAGAAAGGAATGCTCGCGGCCAAGCCCAAGCAGGTCTCCGACAACCATCCGGAGCACACGGAAGTGACGGCCGAGGACTTGGCCGCGGCCCAGCGCCGGAGCGTGAATGATGATATTTCCGAAAAGCGATTTGGAACCGCGCGCGCGATCATCGAAAGGATGGACATTACTCGGCGCGATGGCAGCAGTTTCGATCAAAGCCCAGTTGTCAGGTCCGGTGAGGAACTGACCTTCAGGTTCACGATCGCATCGTCCGAAGTGCTCGATGACATTGCCCTTGGTGTCTCGATAACCAAGACGCAAGGGGGAGATATCTGGGGGGACAATAACATCCGTGCTGGCTTCCCCATCATTCTCGAACGTGGCCGGCAAGTTGTCGAGTTCTCGGCGAAACTGCCTATCAGCGCTGGCGAGTACCTAATCCACTGCGGACTCGCGCGTATTGCAAATGGGGTACGCGAAGAGCTGGATCAGCGACGTCCTATTCAGTCCATTAAGTTCTGGTCTCCTCGCGAGCAGGTCGGCGTAGTGTTCGCGCCAGTATCCGCGAAGGCTGGCACGCTGTGATCGCGGCATTCTTGTCGCCATACGCGTTCCGAGGAGTGAGCGCGCCTTACTTATGGGTCTTTTACAAGCTACTGTCGTCCATTGATGAGCCTATGGCGTTCCTGCTTTCGGCCGATTACCTGGAGCCGTGCGATAGCGCCGCGATGAAAGGTAGGACCGAGCTCGGGCAGCATCGCCAGATTGAGCATGGTTATGCTCTTCCGGATGCGGCGATTCTGGAACTGCATCGTTTCTCGCTGCTTGATCCAGAGCTGATGACGCGGCTGCTGCCACGTTTCGGTGGAAATCCTTTGGCTTTCTTCAAAGCTTTCTTGAGTGAAGATGTTCCAGAGATAAGGCAAGCGCTCGAGACTGGCTTGTCTTCGCTTCCAGATGACATTGAGGTAATTCTGAGCTGGAGTAACTGTCCATCTCTAAGCGCAGTTGCCGCGGCACGCGGAATCCCGATAGTTCATCTGGAAGTGGGCCCCCTTCGCGAGCCTCAGTACCGGCCGACGGCTTATTTCGATTTTTCCGGTGTGAACGGGAACACGGAAGCCGCACGGCGCTACGAGAATGATCCGGGCGTCTGGGCGCAAGAGTTCGATGTTCCTGAGCTTCATCGCGCATTCTCATCGACGGAGTGCGAGGAGCGCAGTCCCGGAAATCGCTTGGGCGTGGTACTTCAGGTTGAGGATGATTCGAACCTGATTTCTTTCAGTAATGGCTTCGACAATGCAAGTCTGATTGCGAAGGCGTTGCTGGAGAACCCGCACGAGTTGCCGCTCATACGAAGTCATCCTGGCAGTAGATTTCAAGTCAGGCAGGGGGTGGCGGAGCACGACTCTTCGGCTACCGTCCTGGACTTCCTCGCGCAGTGCAAGAAGGTCGTTTGTGTGAACTCCAGCGTTGGCCTCGAAGCACTTATGTTGGAGCTCGAAGTCGATGTCGAGGGGGATGCGTCCTACGGATTCGTCGTCCGTGAAAAGGATCCCCGACAGCGTGGGCGCAAGTTGGCCTACTTTCTATTGGGCTATCTGGTCCCCTACTCGCAGGTATTCTCCGCCGATTACATCCGCTTCCGTTTGGGTAGACCAGCGGAGGCGGAGATCGCTGCCATGCACCTCCGGGGTCATGGGCTGGAGCAGGATTCGGGCAGTGCTAAGGTCGATGTGCGTCAAGCGCTTCGCCATATGGCGAAGCTGCGCATCGAGAGTACGCGGGCGGACGCCGGGGCAGAAGAGGCCGAAGGTCCCCAAGATGGATGGCTGCTTAGCTATCGGACACGAACCGATGATGGGTATGCAGATGACCTATCGGTTCGGCCCTCCAGCTTGGTGAGTGACGGCGCGGCCAGTGTTGTGAGATTCGTATTGCCATCCGGAGCTCGCCCCGAAGTCGTGCGCGTCAGTGCGCCAGCACTCGCTGGTTGCAACACTCTGCGCGCGATGCGCTGGGGCTGGGGTAGTGAGGCGCGCGGGGAGTTGTCCCCACTCTTCGATACACATCTTCGCCTGATCTCCGCGAGTTGCGCACATTTCCGTGACGGCGAAGCGATGTCACTCCTCAACGATGGCGGTGAGGTCTACTTCGAGTTCTCGGTTGACGATCTGTGGTCTTCCGCCGCCGCCCGCGCTAGCCCAGGACACGGCGTCCTGGAGTTCGTTCTCTCTTATCAGAGCGCGGATTCCGCGATCGCACATGAGCTTTTCAGAATAAGGGAGGGCATCCTTGGCCAAGGCCGCCAAGTGGGCGAGGCCTCTATGCGCGATGAGATCCATCGGGACATCGATGAGCTCTCGTCACGAATGCAGCATCGCTCGAGCCAGCTAGCGCAGATCCGGGCCGAGTTTCTCGAAAGCATCCATGGCCAGTCAGTCCGTCTGAACGATCTGTCAGCTACGGTAGAGAAGATGTGTCGTTCTTTTGAGTCCCTGGCAGAAGTCCAAGCGAGCCAGTCCGATAGGCTGGCCGACATGGCGGCTAGGATCGAGGGGAGGTTGGGGTTGTTGCTTGAGGCCCAGGACCTTCTGAAGAAGGAGTTGGGGGATCAAGCGGAAGCGTTAGGGAAGGCGAACGCAAACATAGATGAAATGAAGCGCATCTCGGAAATGACCTGGAGGCAGAAGTACTTGGCCAAGTGGACCAAGAAGGGCCAGGCATGATCATCGATCGCCTCAAGAGAAGCCGGTTCCGCAACGTGCTCCGTGGCTTGGCGTTGAGTAACCCTTGGCGCGTGCTGCCTGACGCTTTGAAGATTCGCCTCATTGCCTCCAGCCCGCTGCTGGACCCCGAGTGGGTTGGCCAAGTAGCGGGATTTCAAGGAGGGCGACGGGAACTTGCGGAGGCCTTGGTTGGTGATTCGCTGTCACTGGCGTCGCCATTGCTGGGTTTGGATTGGTACAGGTCACGCTATGGCCTGGATGCCACGGCAGGTGAGGCACTCCTTCACTACTGGCTTGTTGGAGACTACATCGGACTCAGGCCCCATCCATGGTTCGATCCAGTGGCTGCGCGCCTTTCAAGCGCGAGGCGGCGGCCAACCCTCAAAGCCGTCCTGGTGCAATACCTGTCCAACTGGAGGGAATTCAATGCTCCACATGCACTTTTCGATCAGGCGTTCTATCTGGCGCATAACGGTGACGTGAGGGAGAGTGGATTCAATCCGCTCATTCATTTCGTGCTTTACGGTGAACAGGAAGGTCGCCGACCGAACGAGTATTTTGATCCAGCGTGGTACAAATCCGCCAATCCCGATGTGGCGAGTTCCGGCGTGGCGCCATCGCTGCACTTCGGCCTTTACGGAGCTGCTGAGGGCCGTAGCCCGGGACCGGATTTCGACGCCTTCGGGTATGTCGTCGACTTGGGGCGTTCATCGCTTGGCGGGTGGGATCCTCTCTCCCATTATCTGGTCGTCGGAAGACCAGCGGGCATCCGGCATCTGAAGCGAGACTTAAGCGTGGCCCGGTTGACAAGCCAGGTAGATAGCGTTGCGAAACGACGACCGAACGCGCCGGTTGATGTCATCGTTCCCGTCTATCGCGGGCTGGAAGAGACACGAGCCTGCATAGAATCGGTGCTGGAAAACATGCCCAAGAACAGGCTTCGCCTGCATCTCTACAACGATGCATCGCCTGAGCCTGAGATCACGGAATTCTTGCGTGCGTTGGCGGCCGAGAATGACCGACTAATCTATGTAGAAAATGATGAGAACCTCGGTTTCGTAAGGACAGTCAACAAGGCGATGAGGTCCGCATTGCTTTTCCCGGATTTTGACAGTGTCATCTTGCTGAACAGCGACACGGAAGTTTCAGGTGACTGGGTTGCGAGACTTCGGGGCCATGTGGACGCGAACAGCGATGTCGCCACCGTGACAGCCATGTCAAACAACGCAACCATCTGCAGCTATCCGCAGCTGGGCGCCAATGCCGTTCCCGAGGGGGAGACGGTGGGAAGTATCGATTCGCTGGCGGCGGTCACCAATGCCGGGCTCAGTGTTGAGCTGCCGACGGGCGTTGGATTCTGCATGTTGATCACGGCTGAGGCGTTGCGCAAGATCGGCTTGTTCGATGAGGAGGCGTTCGGCAAGGGCTACGGTGAGGAAGTCGACTTCTGCCAGCGTGCGATGCGCAGTGGCATGAAGAACTTGCTTGCGCTCGATGTATACGTCAAACATGCCGGGGAAGTCAGCTTCACCACCTCAAGCAAGCCGAGCAAGCTGATTGGTGAGGAGATCATTCGCGGGCGCTATCCCGAGTATGCAGGCGATGTGACCAATTTCGTGCGCGGTGACCCCGGCCTGCATGCGCGGATCAGGCTGACGTTTGCTCGATGGCGCACCTCGGCCATTAATGTACGCATCCTGTTCACTCATGCCTTGGGTGGGGGGACCGAGCGCCATGTGCAGGACGTGGCGCGCGCGACTCCATCCGGCAACAGGACGATCGTGATCCGCCCCGTGCAAGGTTATGCCCAGAGAGTGAGGGTCGAGTGCCCTCATGCGACGGACGGATTCGCTGTAGAGGTGGATGTGAAGAACGCCCACGAGCTCTCCGGCTTGCTGCTGGCGATGGGAGCCGGACGCATCCAGATCCACCATGTACTTGGGTTCACCGAGGTGCTACGCAAGGCGATCGCGATCTCGCGCCTTCCGTTTGACTTCGTGGCCCATGATTACTTTGCTGTTTGCCCGCAGGTAACGTTGACCGATGCGTCGGGAAATTACTGTGGCGAGCCTGCACTCAAAGGTTGCGACGAGTGCATAAGCATGCGGCCCAGCCATGGTTCGAGCGACATCCGGAACTGGCGGATCCACAATGAGTGGCTGGTGCTCGGTGCGAGTGCTCTCGCAGCACCAAGTGGAGATTGCGCGTCGCGGATGCAACGCTATTTCCAGCGCGCCTTCCAGGCCGTGCCGCACGAAGACCTGAGGTCGCTTGGTACCTTTGACGTACCTGCCGGTGGGAGGACGAAGCGTCGAGTCGTGCTGCTCGGCGCCCTCGCACCCCACAAGGGTAGGAAGCTGGTACTCGAATTGGCCGAAGAGGTGCTGAGAAGATCATTGCCGCTTGAAATCCACCTCATCGGCGACCCTCAAGGCGAGGTTCCGAAAAGACTGTCGCCGGTGTTCTCGAGTTCCGGCAGGTACGATGATTCGAAGCTTGATGAGCTCGTTGTCGAGGCACAGCCTGACATCATCCTTTTTGCGTCGCAGGCGCCGGAGACCTATTCATATACCTTGACGACGGCGCTTCGCTCCGGCGTCCCGATCGTTGCAACCCATCTGGGTGCGTTCATAGAACGATTGGCGGGGAACGGCCTCCACAGGACAGTTCCTCCGACGATCTCGGCTGGATCGCTTGCTGATCTCCTGCTGTCGATCCCACGGGGGCGACGATCATGATCATGCGGATAGCCGTCATCCCCGAGCGGCTGGGAGGCGTTCTGTCGCCCTGTGGAACGATTCGACTGTCAACGTTCTTCGATGCGATTCGCGATGCGACCCATGGTCGTTGGGAGGTCCGTTACCTCGTTGCAGAGGAAGTCGAGGCATTCCAACCCCATGTCATCGTGTGGCAGCGTGTGGCGCTGCCCACTTCGGATGATGTCGCTGCGGTTGTGAAGGTCGCGAAGGCAGTCGGTGCGACCATGATCTACGATCTGGACGACAACCTGTTCGAGCTGGATGATCAGTTCGAGAGGCGCATGTACGCCGAGAAGCTCGAAGCAGTCCGAGCGTCGTTGCAGGCTGCGGACCAGGTTTGGTGCTCTACACCCAACTTGGCTGGAAATTCGGCTGCCATTTCCAGATCGCCTCCACTGTTGATGACGAATGCGTTGGATCCAGGCCTGTGGGTAACGGACTGTGGCCCGGTCTTGGCAAGTGGTCCGATGTCGAGGCTGCTCTACATGGGTACTCGTACACACGCTGCCGATCTCGACCTACTCAACGAAGCCATGGCCCTGCTTGAGCGGCGCGCGCCGGGCAGGTACAAGTTAGATGTCGTCGGTGTGTCCTCGCACTATGTTGAATTCCCATGGCTCGAGGTGCTAGCCATCCCCTCGCACGTAGGTGCGTCCTACCCGGCTTTCGTGTATTGGCTTTGCCGGCAAGGCGCTCGAAGGCTGGGGGTAGCTCCTTTGCTGCGTTCGCGATTCAATGACAGCAAGAGCAACATCAAGGTGTTGGACTACGCCGCGCTTGGCATGCCCGCCTTGGTTTCGGACGTGCCGGCGTACTCGTCGCTTCGCGCCGACATGGATTGCATGAAGTCAGACAATAGCGCCTTGGCGTGGGCGACCAGCATCGAGCGAGCCTGCGCGGACGAGGCTTTGACCTCCAGAGTCTTGTCGAGCGCGACGAGCCTGATTGGAGAGCAAGTGTTTGGCGATGCCGTAAGGTTGCGTATGGACGCCATTGATCGAGGATTGAGCAGAGTATGAGTCATCTACGAAAGGAAGCCGGACGGACGCTGCCCTTCATCCTTGGGGTGATCGTGCTGACAGGTATCGTCGCCAGGTTCTACTCTTGGCCAGGATTCGCGACGCATGACTCGCTATTCATAACCCGAGAGGCTCTCGAGGGTGAGTACACGACTTATCATCCTCTCCTGAACGCGTTGCTCGTCAGGTTTCTGGCGGTTCCGCTGGATTCCTACTGGCTCTACACCAGCTTGCAGATTGCCTGGTGCTGCATGCTGCTGTACCAGTCCTTACGTCACTCTCTCCATCGCCAAGGCGCCCGGCTTCTTGGGTGCGTCGCCGTGGTTGCTTGGGCTGCGTCACTTCATACGCTGCTCTACCTCGGCGTCGTCTGGAAAGATGTGCCTATCGCATATGGCTTGGTGTTCATGGCTGCACTCGCTTACAGGATGAGGGCCGAGCCAGGGTATCGGGCAACCTGGATGGATGGCCTCTTGTTGGGCCTTTCGCTGTTCTTCTGTCTTGGCATGCGCCACGGAATGATCTTCAACGCGGTATTGTTGCCTCTCTTGCTCGGCTGGCGCAGTGTCCTTGCGCAACGCAGGCTCTGGTTGCCGATTGCGCTCGCGATAGTTGGCTTTGCCGGGCTTCAGGCGATTGGCGCGAGCAAGTTTGTGAGCAATGACAACGCACACATGCTGCGATTGAAGGTCTCTGCCGTTTCGCAACCATTCTTGGCCATAGTTACGAACAAGAATGGCTACAATTCGGACGATCATGAGTACGATCGTCGACTCGCAGTACAGGCGTTCGGTACCGACTACGCGAAAGAGTTCTCTCCAGACTACTTTCGGAACAATCCAGCGCCCATCTCGGAGGGCGAGCTCGATCACGTCTACCGGGCCATCCTAAAACGCACCCCCAGGCTATGCGCTAACAATTTCTCGCTATGCGTCTCATCGAGAGTTCAGATGTTCCTGGGCACACTCCAGCCGTCGACTTCGTTCGGTGGCATGACGTTCTACGATCTGGGAACGTTCCAGGACTGCGGTCAAGTTTTCGGGATGATTGAGGCGCAATGCAAAGTCCTCGACCGATTTGAGACTTCCGAGAAGCCCGCCTGGGCGTTGGATGTCCAGCGGAAAGTTCAGTCGGGTTTGGTGGAGACACGAGATCCACTGGTTCGCGCCGTTTTCTGGAATCTTCTGCCAGCCCTATTCCTGCTGGCCGCCATGCTCGCGTTTGGACGGGCGTTCTCCCCCCTCTGGCTGGTGGCGGTATTCTTCATCGCACAGCTCGCGCTCCCGTTCATGACGGCGATGGCCAATGATTTCCGCTATTACTACTTCTTGTTCCCCTTCGCTGTCGTCTTTGCGCCACCAGCGCTCCACTTGGCAGCGAAGGTGCTGGCCCGCGAGTCCGAGGCGAGGATGGAGCCATGAATGAACCTGCCGTTCCGGATGCACTTGAGATCCAGTCGGGGACTTCTTGCATCGCCGTCGTCATCCCGTGCTACCGGGTCACGCGGCACATCATGGGCGTCCTTTCCAAGATTGCGCCAGAGGTGGATCTGATCTACTGCGTCGATGATGCATGCCCGGACGGTAGCGCGGACTTCATAGAGCGGCATTGCGTCGACCGGCGTCTACGCATCCTCAGGCACGCAGAAAACCAGGGCGTCGGAGGCGCGGTCCTGACAGGGTATGACCAGGCGGTGGCCGACGGCGCTTCCGTAATAGTCAAGATCGATGGCGATGGGCAAATGGATCCGCGACTACTGATGGCGTTCGTCAACCCCATCCTGCGTGGTGAGGCAGACTACACCAAGGGCAATCGCTTCTTCGACCTCAAGCGCATCCACGAGATGCCAAAGGTCCGGATCTTCGGCAATGCGATCCTCTCCCTGTTTACTAAACTCTCGACCGGGTACTGGGATCTTTTCGATCCGACCAACGGATACACGGCGATCCATGCGAATGCGGCGAGGTTCGTGCCACGGGAGAAGATCAGCAAGCGCTACTTCTTCGAGACCGACATGCTTTTTAGGCTGAGCATATTGCGCGCCGTGGTGGTGGACGTCCCGATGGATGCGAGTTATGGCGATGAAGAAAGCGGCTTGAAGATCAAGCGGATCGTTGGCGAATTTGCGGCCAAGCACGCGCGAAATCTCTTCAAGCGGATCGCGTACAACTACATATTGCGGGACTTGCCCCTCGCTTCGCTCCAGTTGTTCGTGGGGTTGGGCCTCCTGGCATTCGGCCTGATCTTCGGGTGCTGGCATTGGTGGATATCAGCGTCCACAAATGTGGGTGCTACCACCGGGACTGTGATGATTCCCACGATGTCCCTGTTGGTGGGCATACAATTGGTCTTGGCGTTCCTTTCGTACGATATCGCGAACGTGCCCAGGCGCGTCATGCACACCCTTTTGGAGCAACGTTTGGCAGCGCTCGCGGTGAGGTCTTCGAATGAATGACCCGATTCGAATAGGGTGGGGGACCGCGCTTTTGCTCGCGGCGACGCTCCTGCTGCTCAGCCTAGGGCAGATCCTATTTAAGTGGGCATCGAAGGGCGTCTCGTTCGGAGATCCCCGCAGCCTGTTGTCCCCGAGCCTGTTGTCCGGCCTGTTCGTTTACGGCTTGGCCACGATAATGTGGATTCTGGTACTCAAGAGGCTACCTTTGTCGCTCGCCTTTCCGTTCTACGGGCTGACGTTCTTGTTGGTGCCATTACTCGCACACTCCCTTATCGGCGAGAAGATCGGCTACCAGACCTTGCTTGGAGGTGGCATCATCATGCTCGGGGTTTTCGTAACGAGTTGGGGAAAGATCGCATGAGTGAGTGTCCGGCATGTGGGGCAACGCTCACCCCGGGAGTTGCGCCCTGGCATCTCAAGTGCACCGACTGCTCCTACGAAGGGAGCAGTCTGGAGCCGAGGATTCTCGATCAGAAGGCCGGCAACGACTTGGACGAGCATGCGCGCGAGGATGCGCTGCGAACGCTACGCATCGCCAATTTCGACCTCCTCGCGAAGCGCGTCGCCCTGTTGCTCCCGGCCGGTTCTCAAGGACCTCGGCGCTTGCTGGATGTCGGTTGCGCGCACGGTTGGTTCCTCCAGCGCATGAGCGGCGAGTATGATGTCGCGGGGATCGAACCGGATCCGTTGATTGCCGACGTCGCACGTGGCCGTGGCTTCGATGTGAAGAGTGGTTTCTTCCCGGACGTGGTAGGGGCGGAAACGTATGACCTCATTGCCTTCAACGACGTACTGGAGCACATCCCCGACGTCGCTGGCACCTTGGCCGCGTGCCATGCGCACCTCAATGCCGGCGGGCACGTCATCGTCAATGCGCCCGACCGCACGGGATTCCTCTATCGCCTGTCGAAGGCGATGGCTCGTGTCGGCTTAAGTAGGTCGTTCGACCGCATGTGGCAGGTTGGTTTCCCATCGCCGCACCTGCACTACTTCGATACTCCGAACATGCAGCGTTTGGCACGCAACGCAGGATTTTCCGTGGCCGACACGTTCGCCCTTCCCACCGTGAGCCATGATGGGCTTTATTCGCGTGTCAGGTATGACAAGTCGGTGTCGGCAGCGAAAGCAGGATTGCTCACTGCCGTCCTTGGCGCTCTCATACCGGCACTAGCGATACTGCCGGCTGACATCCGGGTCTGGATTCTGCGCAAGGACTGAGTCGCAGATGCGAGGCTACCGGCGCAGCATGCGCGCCGGCGGACCGTTGGATGCTCTATTGCTCGACGATCATCATGAGTGGACTCGCGCATGAAACTTGTACGCCGGCCTCATCGTGGAGAATTGACACTTTATATTCACCTGCCGGTACCTGCAGCGTAGGTAGCTCCAACTTGAAGCCTGCATTGGTTAGTGCCTCAGCTTTGTATGCGGTTGCAACGTCATCCCGTTTGATGCCTGCAGGGCCGGAGATTGAGAAAGCGTTTCCAGGCTTGGAAATAACAACGGTCACGTTGCCAGGATTCGTGAGGCTTGTGGTGGCTGCCCACCCTTCGAATGCGACCGCGCCCGCGCTGGACACCTTGAACACGCCTTCCTGTGGCGAGTTGCCATTAATTGCATCCAGCGCGCAAAGCTCAACTTTCCCAAGCGATTCGAGATCGGCCGTAAACTCTGAGAACTGAGTCGTAGGCGGCTGGGCCTGTTCAGTCGAGGTGTCTGCAGGTACCGCCGGGGTGACAGCCGCAGGTTCCTGGTACTCAGATATTTTGTCGTTACAACCGCTGAGAGCGATCGCGATAAGCGTGACGGCGGGAATTAGTTTTCGACTCATGAGTGAGGTGTCCTCGTTAAGTTGAACCACGACGGGGCTGGCGAAGCTCGTAGCGGTTGAGTTCAGAGTTGGGACTCAAGTTCAGGCAACAGGGTAAACAAATTCCCCACCAACCCAATATCCGCAATCTCGAAGATCGGCGCTTCGCCGTCCTTGTTGATCGCCACGATGGTGCCGGCGTCCTTGATGCCGGTCAGGTGCTGGATGGCGCCGGAGATGCCGACGGCGACGTACAGCTCGGGGGCGATGATCTTGCCGGTCTGGCCCACCTGCAGTTCGTTCGGTACGTAGCCGGCATCGACGGCGGCACGCGAGGCGCCCACGGCGGCGCCCAGCTTGTCAGCGAGGGCGTAGATGACCTTGAAGTTGTCGGCGGAACCGACACCACGGCCGCCTGAGACGACGCGCTTGGCGCTCTGCAGGTCGGGGCGGTCGGACTTGCCGGCGGCGAGGCTGATGTAGCGGGTGTGCGTCGGCAGGGCGACGTCCACGCTGGCGGCTTCGACGGTCGCGCTGCCGCCCTTGGCGGCTTCCGGCCAGGAGGCGGTACGCACGGTGGCGACGACCGTCTGGTCGGCGGGAACGTCAACCGTGATGATCGCGTTGCCAGCGTAGATCGGGCGCTTGAAGGTGTGTGGTCCTTCCACGGCCATCAGGTCGGAGACCTGGTTGACGCCGAGCAGGGCGGCGACGCAGGGCAGCAGATCCTTGCCGAAAGTGGTGGACGGCGCGAACACATGCGTATAGCCCGCGGCGAGCTTGGCGATCTGCGGGGCCAGCACCTGGGCGATGGCATTCGCGTTGGCGGCATTGGCGACGGTCAGCACCCTGGCGACGCCGGCGATCTGCGCGGCTTCGGCGGCGATCGCGGTCGGGTCGGCGGCCAGCACGGCCACGTCGATGGCGTCGGCCTTCACGGCGGTGGCGGCGCTGACGGTCTTGGCGGTGGAGGCGTTGAGCTTGCCGTCCAGGTGTTCGGCGATGACGAGAACCTTGGCCATTACAGCAACCCCTTCTGTTTGAGTGCGGCGACCAGTTCGGCCGCATCCTTCACCATGACGCCCTTGCTGCGCTTGGCAGGCGGGGCGTAGTGCGTGGTCTTGTGCGTGTCGGCGGCGTCGACGCCCAGGTCGGCCAGCTGCAGCGTCTCCAGCGGCTTGCTCTTGGCCTTCATGATGTCGGGCAGCTTGATGAAGCGCGGCTCGTTGAGGCGCAGGTCGGTGGTGACGACGGCCGGTAGATCGACTTCGAGCGTTTCCAGGCCCGCATCGACTTCGCGGACCACGGTGGCCTTGCCGTCGGCGATGTCGAGCTTGCCGGCGAACGTCGCCTGCGGGCGGCCCCACAGCGTGGCCAGCATCTGGCCGGTCTGATTGGCGTCATCGTCGATGGCCTGCTTGCCGAGGATCACCAGGTCCGGCGATTCCTTTTCGACCAGCTTGAGCAGGGTGCGGGCGGCGGTCAGCGGCTGGATGGGCTGGTCGGTCACCACGTGGATGGCACGGTTGGCGCCCATCGCCAGGCCGTTGCGCAGGTGGGCCTGGGCGTCGGCGGGTGCGATGGTGGCAACCACCACTTCGGTGGCGATGCCCTTGTCGCGCAGGCGCAGGGCTTCTTCCAGCGCGATTTCGTCGAAGGGATTGGGGGACAGCTTGACGCCTTCGGTGACTACGCCGGACCCGTCCGGCTTGACCTGGATGCGGACGTTGTAGTCCACCACGCGCTTGTAGGCGACGAGAATCTTCATCCTGCGGGAATTCCTGTATTCGACGGTGAGGCCCGGCCGCGGCGGCTGACCGAGGGCAGACGTGGGATTTTAGCCCTCAGGCGCGGGCCATGCGAGTCCGTACGGTTGCGTCCGCACATCGAGAAGCCAGACTGGCCGCGAAGCGCGCGGCACTGCCGGGGGCCTGCGCGAAAAAGAGCGATGGCTCCGTCAGCTCCAGTTCCAGCAGGCAAGGTTCACCCTCGGTGCCGCCCAACAGATCGATACGGGCGTACGCGAGGGGCGATTCCAGCTGCCTGAGCCGCGCGGTCGCGGCGAGCACCTGTTCCGCCAGGGCCAACTCGGACGCGCTGGCGCTGCCTGCAGCGATCTCGCCCAGCGCCATCGGTGCCTGCCGTGCCCCCTCGCCGGGAGCGAGTTGCGCGGCCTTGCGGATGGCATGGCTGAACTGTCCATCGAAATACAGCAGGGCGGTTTCGCCCCGGCGATCGACCGACGCGAGATACGGTTGCAGCATCACGCCGCGCTCCTGGTCGAGCAGCCGGGCGACATGATTGCCGGCGGCGAACTGCTGGTCGCGTCCGTAACGTTGGGTATCGCGGGCACCGGCACTGACGGTGGGTTTGACCACGAATTCGGCCGTATCGAACGTGGCGAGGAACGTGGCCAGCGCCTCCATCGGTTCTGCGTCCGGTTCGACGAAGTGCGTGGGCACCACCGGGATGCCGACGGTGTCCAGATCCGCCAGATAGTGCTTGTCCGTGTTCCAGCGGACTACATTGAGCGGGTTGAGGAGTTCCGTCACCTGGTCGACCTGCGCGCACCAGGCGAGGAACTCCGGCAACCGCTCGGTGTAGTCCCAAGGCGAACGCAGCACGGCCGCATCGAATCGCGCCCAGCTGACCGTCGGGTCGTCCCACGCCACGGCGCGGGCATGCAGGCCGACCTCGGCACAGGCATCGAGCAGCGGCGCGAGATCGTCATCGTGGCCGCAGGCGGCCACGGCCGTGACGAGGGCAAGGGTCTTCATGCCGGGAAGTGTACGCGCACGCCATGTGCGGGATTCCCATTGCCCGAAAGTACCTGTGTCGGCCGGGGAGCGCTGGGTAGAATGCAGGCTTTCCTCATCGAATGGATCGTGCCATGGCGGGTAATCCCGGCTCCGGAGGCAATCAGAAGCTTTATCCCAGTGCGGCGGCGGCGCTGGCGGGTGTCGTGGCGGACGGACAGACCCTCGCGGTGGGTGGCTTCGGGCTATGCGGCATCCCGGAGGCGCTCATTGGTGCGCTCCGCGACAGTGGCGCAAAGGCCCTGACCGCCATTTCCAACAATGCCGGGGTGGATGGCTTCGGCCTTGGTTTGCTGCTGGAAACCCGGCAGATCAAGAAGATGATTTCGTCCTACGTGGGCGAGAACAAGGAGTTCGAGCGGCAGTTCCTGTCCGGCGAGCTGGAGCTGGAGTTCAATCCCCAGGGCACGCTGGCCGAGCGCCTGCGCGCGGGCGGCGCGGGCATCCCGGCCTTCTTCACCCGTACCGGCTACGGCACGGTGGTAGCCGAGGGCAAGGAGACCCGCCAGTTCGGCGAGCACTGGTATGTGATGGAAACCGCCCTGATCGCAGACGTATCCCTGGTCAAGGCCTGGAAGGCCGACAAGGCCGGCAACCTGGTCTTCCGCAAGACGGCCCGGAATTTCAATCCGGCATGTGCCATGGCGGGCAAGGTCTGCATCGCCGAGGTCGAAGAGGTGGTGGAGATCGGTGCGATCGACCCTGACCACGTCCACCTGCCCGGCATCTACGTGGACCGCATCGTCCACAACCCGAACCCCGAAAAGCGCATCGAGCAGCGGACTGTCCGCCAAGGAGACAAGTGATGCCCTGGACCCGCGATGAAATGGCGCAGCGCGCCGCCCGCGAACTGACCGATGGCGCCTACGTCAACCTGGGCATAGGCTTGCCGACCCTGGTCGCGAATCACATCCCGGCCGGTGTGGATGTCTGGCTGCAATCGGAAAACGGCCTGCTCGGCATCGGTCCGTTCCCGACCGAGGACGAGGTCGACGCCGACCTCATCAACGCCGGCAAGCAGACCGTGACCGCCCGCGCAGGTGCCAGCTACTTCGGCAGCCATGACTCCTTCGCCATGATCCGCGGTGGCCACATCGACCTGGCCGTGCTGGGCGCCATGCAGGTGACCGACAAGGGCGACCTGGCCAACTGGATGGTCCCCGGCAAGATGGTCAAGGGCATGGGCGGGGCCATGGATCTGGTGGCCGGCGTCAAGCGCATCGTGGTGCTCATGGAGCACGTGGCCAAGGATGGAAGCCACAAGATCCTGCCCAAGTGCGACCTGCCGCTGACGGGCGTGGGCGTCGTTGACAGGATCATCACGGACCTGGCGGTGTTCGATGTCACCCCCGAAGGCCTGGTCCTGGTTGAAATGGCCGATGGCGTAACCGAAGCGGAACTGGTCGCTGGTACCGGGGTCCCCTTCCGTCCCCGCTCCTGAGTCACGTAAAGCCGTGACGCAGGTCCGGTTGCTCTGCGTGATTGTGCACGTATGACTTTCAGCTGTACGTTTTCCGGCCGATAACACGGAGAGGCGAACCTGTTGGCTATTTGCGGCCCGACGGGTGGGCTATAGTGTTAGTTCAGGGGCTTTATCCGTTTTTTTCCAGAGGCGTATGTATGAAACTCCGGGTCGGCGCTTGCGCCTTGATGTTGGTTTTGGCCGGGTGCAGTGGAGAAAGCCCCGAATCGGGCATGGCAGGGATGCGTGGTGTTGCGGCGAGCAAGCCGACCGGCGGATTGCCGACCGCGCTCCCGCTTGCGCGTGCGATCGGCGCGTCGATCGCGAATGCACCTGACCGTGGTGCGCTGCTGTCTTATCCGAACAAGGCAACGCCCACCAAGCAGGAGGGTGCATACACCTGGTTCCCGACCGCCATCAGTGAAGCGCACGCCTTCAAGGGCATCGCCACTGGTGAAATGACCGTGCCGTCGCCCGATGGCAGCCAGGTCAAACTGCGATACGAGCGCCATGTCGAGGAGATCGACGGCAACTGGACTTGGATCGGCCGCGTAATCGGCGGCGATCCGATGCAGGAAGCCATCATCACCTTCGGCGAGAAGGCGGTATTCGGTTCGATCCCCCAAGCCAACGGCAAGCCGGCGCTGAGCCTGCAGACCCGTAATGGCGCCGTGTTCGCAGTCCAGACCGACCCTTCCAAGGTGGTGTCGGCGACGAAGGGACATGTGGATGTGATGATTCCCGAGGCCGCCACGCTACGTTCGTCGATGGCCGCGGCCGTGAGCCAGTCGGCCCAAGTTAGCCAGGGCGCCACCGCAATTGCACAGGCCGCGCCGCCGACCTCTGCTAACACGATCGATGTAGCGATTGGCTACACCTCAGAGTTTGCCTCAGCGAATAACGGCGCATCTGGTGCAGCTACACGCTTGGTGTACTTGATTCAAGTTGGCAATCAGGCTTTCTCAAACAGCGATATCAACGGTTACCTGCGAATCGTTAACGCGGTGCAGGTCAACTATACCGATACCACTACTAATCAATCGGCCCTTCAAGAGCTGACGGGAAGTACTGGCAATTCCCCTGTCACCGTTCCGGCATCCCTTGCACCGCTACGCACCGCACGCGACCAATACGGCGCCGATATCGCAGTGCTGGTGCGTAAGTTCAATACGCCGGAAAATGAAGGATGCGGTATCGCTTGGTTGAACGGCGCAAACCAAACAGCTATTAGCTCAGCAGATGCGGCTTGGGGCTATGCGGTCATCAGCGATGGCTACGACACGGGCACAGATGGGAAAACGTATTATTGCGCGGACGAAACGCTGGTGCACGAAGCAGCACATCTGATGGGTTCTGCACATGATCGTGCGAATTCAACAGCGGCGAACGGTACACTTCAATATGGGCGCTACCCATATTCATTTGGCTACAAGACTGGTGCGGCGACGGGTAACTTCTACACCGTGATGGCTTATGGTGACACAGGCCAGATTGCTCATCGTATTTTCTCTACCCCGCTAAAGAGTACGTGCGGTGCGGCGGGGAACTTGGTCTGTGGTCTTGCAAACAGTGAGGACAATGCGCGTAGTCTGAACCAGACGATTCCCGTCGTGGCAACCTTCCGGGCTACGGTCGTGCCATTTGTCGGAAAGAGTCGCAACGATTTCAATAATGATGGAGTCTCAGACATCCTCTGGCGCTCTGAGTCGCGCCAGATTGAAACGTGGACTATGAATGGTGCAACTCTGTCATCCGCCAAGGGCTTTCAGCTCCCTCTGGGTTACCGGGTTATGACCTCTGGTGATTTCAACGGCGATGGCTTCAACGATCTGCTGCTCACAAGTGCTGCACGCGATTTGGTCCTGTGGATGGGTAATGGAACGACATTTACCTCGCAGTCTTTGAATCGTACTTATGGAGTTGAATGGTCAGCTGTCGGCCAAATCGACTTCGATGGTGATGGCAAATCTGATTTGCTCTGGAAGAATAACGTTACAGGCGCTATTGAGGCCTGGGTGATGAATGGGGCAACGCTCACCCGTGCCGCCGGTTTCAATTTACCCGCCGGTTACTCGGTGCTGACTACCGGTGACTTCAACGGTGACGGCTTTGGTGACTTGTTGCTGGGTGGCCCATCTCGTGAACTGGTGATGTGGTTCGGTACGGGAACTTCTTTCAATGGTCAGAGCTTAGGTAAGGTTTATGGGCTCGGGTGGACGGTCACGGGCGCAGTGGACGTCAACGCCGACGGCAAGTCGGATTTGCTCTGGCGTAACGACAGTACCGGACAGTTCGAAACCTGGGTCATGGATGGCTACGCGTTATCCGCTGCGACCGGCTACTCGTTGCCTGCTGGCTACGAAATTTTTGGCTCCGGTGACTACAACGGGGACGGTAAGCTAGATCTACTGCTGTCCAATAGTCAGCGCGAATTATTCATGTGGTTTGGCACTGGTACCTCATTCAACGGTCAGGCGCTCAATCGTATTTATGGCGCTGGATGGGTAGCTGACCTGGATGTGCGTCCCTTCTTTGCACAGAAGGTTACGACGGACTTCAATGCCAGTGGCGCTTCCGATATCTTGTGGAAAAGTGATGCTGCGGGTCAGTTCGAGACTTGGATGATGGGTGGCGCCACGTTGCAGAGGGCGAGTGGTTTCGCGTTGCCCACTGGCTATCGAATCATGACGACTGGTGATTTCAACGGTGACGGCTATGCGGACCTGCTGTTGACGAGCTCGGCACGCGACACAGTGATGTGGTTCGGTAACGGAATTGGTTTCCGTGGTCAATCACTTGCGCGTGTCTATGGTTCCGGTTGGAGCGCCACCGGCAACTTTGAAGTTAATGGGGACGGAAGATCTGATCTACTCTGGTCGAATAGCTCAAATGGTCAGTTTGAAACTTGGGTAATGAATGGTGCCGCGCTTGTTCAGGCCCGAGGTTATAGTTTGCCGGCTGGTTATACGATTCTCACGACAGGCGATTTCAACGGCGATGGTTTTAGTGATCTTTTGATCGGCAACACGTCGCGCGATCTGGTTATGTGGTTTGGCACCGGTAACGGCGGTTTCAATGGGCAAGCACTAAATAGGCGATACGGTGCAGGCTGGGTCGCCATTGGCCAAGTGGACATAAACGGCGATGGAAAATCGGATCTCATTTGGCGTGATACCGTTTCCGGGCAGTTTGAGACCTGGCAGATGAACGGTGCGGAATTGACACGTGCGACTGGATATGTGCTGCCTGCAGGCTATGGCATTCTGGGCACAGGTGACTTTAATGGCGACGGAAACGCGGATTTGTTGATTGGCAATGCGTCTCGCCAAATCGCCATGTGGTTTAGTACGGGCACGTCTTTCAACGGTCAAAGTTTAAACAGGGCATATGGTGCAGGCTGGAATGTGCTCTCAAGCTTTTGATCGCGATTGATGTTGTTAGATGTAAAAGGGTCCGCTCACGCGGACCCTTTTTTTAGCTGCGTTGTTCCCCGTTGCGCTTGGCGTACCGATATGAACTCATACGACCGGGCATAGATTGACCCATGATGTGTGCAGCGGTAGTCCACTTCCAGCCTTCCGAAGCGACGCACGGAGCGATGAGGCGTTCGATCGCATGTGCCATAGTGCCGTCGACTTGAGATTTTTCCTGTTCAAAATCTGAGCGTGTCAGACCGATTTCGAGCAGCGGCCGGATCGCTTGTAGGCGAACCCAGAACATGCTGCCAGACACGAACTCGGACTCACTGACGCCCGTAAGTGATAGGCCCAAACGACTCGCCAGCTGCAACACGGCAGGTGCATTAGCGCCCCAGTAATAGTTCATGGGTTGGACATGTCCCTCAGGCGCCACAAGCCCCATTTTCGGATCCTGAGAGAACGCATCAAGTATCTTTTGAGCACGGAATCCCGACACAAGATTGGAAACGAGCTCGCGCCTCCACTCGTCTCCATCGCTTCTGTGTGGGGACCGTTTAGTATGGAGCTTAAGAATCAATTGCTCCCTTTCTCGCACTAGCAGCGAAGTGATCTCGAGAAACGGCAGAATGTCCCGACCTCTGTTACTGATAACGTGTAAACGATGCTGAAGGTCACATTGTCTCAGTATGTCTACGGCAGCTTGAGCCTTCTCGGGCGTGGTGGAGACTTCCAGTTGCCAAGGAACCTTGCACTTGTGGAGTTGATCCAAAATCTCCTCTAAAACATCCAAGTGCCATGCATGGAGCACGACAATTGGCCTGATCGGGAGTGGCCCTTGCTTGGAAAGCGCTAGACGTGTGCTCGATAGGTGTGCATATCCAGATCGGGCTTCGGGTTCCAGTAAGGCGCCTTCTGCCCATTCGTTCCAAGCGTTGATGAAGATCGGTGTTTCGTCCTGCTGTGCCGTTGCCCACTCTACGCTGCGACGGAGCCAGCGCTCGTAACGGAAAGGTGCAGAACATGCATACGTTGTACCGCGCCCCGGACGGCGCGGCTCATTGTCCCAACCAGTATTGATCCCGGGAAACAGCCTGTAGCCCGTGGACGAGCTTAGAGACTCCTCGAAGTCCCTGTTAAGTTGGCGCCAATCGTGGATCCTACCTGCGTAGTCTGGATTGACTAGATGAATGCCATCACCAAACGGCTTAGCAGACGACATATTTGGAGGGAACTGAATTGCACTATCTAAGCCGAACGAAGCCGGGGGCTGACGCTCGAAGCTTTGGACGTACGCAAGATGAATCTCGCCCACACCATTCTCACGGCAGGAACGACGCCAGCGACCTGCAGTTGCGATGGCGTCAGGAAGTGAGCCTGGACGATAAATAAGAAGCACCGGCTTCCCATCGATCCGCAGATACCGCGGATCCCGCATGTACTCCGCGACATGCTCGATAAACGCAATGTCGTCCTCGGGCGAATGCTTCTGGTCGATCAGGATCTCATCGCCGCGGCCATCCCAGGTACGCGTCCATTTCTCGTTCGCCCAGCAGAGGCAGAACTGAAGGTCGATGGTCTTGTCGTTGAGCCAATTGCGCAGTGGTGTCTCGAGTAGGGTCTTGCCGCCGAACCAGTAGAAGTAGAAGCAGAACGCGCTGATGCCGTACTCGCGGGCGAGGCGCGCCTGTTCATGCATGACCTCGACATTGCGTAGATCGTAGAAGCCAAGGTCGCCCGGCAGTTTGGGCTGATAGTGGCCTTCGAACTGCGGCAGGGCACGGGTGACGTTGCGCCACTCGGTGAAGCCCTTGCCCCACCACTCATCGTTCTCGGGGATGGTGTGGAACTGCGGCAGGTAGAACGCAACCAGCGTGGCGGGCAGCGGATCAGGCAGCTCACCCTTTTCGTAGGGCACGTAACCGATGGCGCGTTCGTCGGAGCGCACGTAAGGACGGCGGGGTAGCTCGCCCGTCGGGGCCTGCCCTTTCGGACCCTCCGGCACCCAGTGTCCCTTCGTGTCCAGGAAACGTTCGCGCAACCGGTCGCGTGTGCCCTGCGGCATGGGCGTCAGGCGGAACGCGGTCCGCAGCGCGTAGAACAGCGTGGTGCGGAGGCGGCGGGACAGGGGATTCGGCACGGAGTTCCTACAGGTTCTGGTAGTTCGGTCCCGACCCGCCTTCCGGCGTCACCCAGTCGATGATCTGGTAGGGGTCCTTGATGTCGCAGGTCTTGCAGTGCACGCAGTTGGCGGCGTTGATCTGCAGGCGCTTGCCGGTGCCGTCGTCGACGATCTCGTAGACGCCGGCGGGGCAGAAGCGCGTGCAGGGATTGTCGTATTCGTCGGCGCAGCGGGTGACGCAGACGGAGGTGTCGTGCACGCGCAGGTGCACGGGTTGGTCTTCGTCGTGTTCGGTGGCGGCGAAGTAGACGCCCTGCAGGCGGTCGCGCGGGGCCAGCGTGCGGTCCACGTAGTCGCGCTTGGGTTCTTCGTGGTCGCCGACCTTGTCGAGCGATGACCAGTCGGGCTTCACCTTCAGCGTCCACGGGGAGAGGCCGCCGGTAGCGGTTTCCCATGCGGCGTTGGCCATGCCGAACCACAGGCCCTTCTTGAAACCCGGCTTGATGTTGCGAACGGACTTCAGCTCGGCCATCGCATCGGACGCGCGCAGCTTCGCATCGAAGCCTTCGGGCGCGAGCTGCGAGGCGATCAGGTGCTCGGCGGCCAGCATGCCGCTGCGGATCGCCTGGTGCGTGCCCTTGATCTTGGGCACGTTGAGCAGGCCGGCGGTGTCGCCGATCAACAGTGCACCTGGCATCTCGACTTTCGGCAGCGACTGCCAGCCGCCGGTGACGATGGCGCGTGCGCCGGCGGACAGGATGCTGCCGCCTTCCAGGAGTGGCTTGATCAGCGGGTGGTTCTTCCATTGCTGGAAGGCTTCCCACGGCTTGTATTCCGGGTCCTTGTAGTCCAGGCCGCTGACGTAGCCCAGCGCGATCTGGTGGTTGTCCAGGTGGTACAGGAAGCTGCCGCCATAGATGTCGTTGCTGGCCGGCCAGCCGAGTGTGTGCACGATCTTGCCGGGCGTGACGCGACCTTCCGGCACCTGCCACAGTTCCTTGATGCCGATCGAATACGCCTGCGGGTCACTGTCCTTGTCCAGGGCGAAGCGCTTCACCAGTCGCTTGGTCAGGTGGCCGCGCGCGCCCTCGGCCAGCACGGTGACCTTTGCGCGGATGTCGATGCCCTGCGTGTAGCCTGGTTTGTGGCTGCCGTCCTTCGCGATGCCCATGTCGCCGATGCGCACGCCGACGACCTTGCCATCATCGTCGTGCAGCGTCTCGGCGGCGGCGAAGCCCGGATAGATCTCCACGCCCAGCGCTTCGGCCTGCGGTGCCAGCCACGCGCACATCGCGCCGAGCGACACGATGAAGTTGCCGTGGTTGCGCATGCCCGGCGGCACCATCGGGAACTTGCGGCCGCCGTCCTTGCTGAAGTACCAGAATTCGTCGTCCGTCGCGGGCACGCAGATCGGTGGCGGAGTGTCGCGCCAGCCGGGCAGCAGCGCGTCGAGCGGCTGCGGTTCGATGACGGCGCCGGACAGGATATGCGCGCCGATGGTGCTGGCCTTCTCGATCACGCAGACCGAGATGTCGGGGTTCAGCTGCTTGAGCCGGATGGCGAAGGCGAGACCCGCCGGCCCCGCGCCGACGGTGACGACGTCGTACTCCATCACATCGCGTTCGACATCGGACATCGGATTCGGCTCCAGCATGGCGTTAGGCTCCCGGCATTTTCGGCGTTTGCGCCGGACGGGGCAAATCCGCGAGCATCGTCGCCATGACCATACCCCTGCCGCTCCCTGCGGATGGATGCAATGAAGCACTGCCGGGCGCACGCCTCGCCTACCGGCCCGCATGGCTGTCCGCAGTGGAGGCCGACGGCCTGTTCGATGTGCTGTACCGGTCGCTACCGTGGAGCGTGCACCGCATACGCCTGTTCGGACGCGCCGTCGATTCGCCGAGGTTGAGCGCGTGGATCGGCGATGCGGATGCCGTCTACCGGTATTCCGGCACCGATTTCGAGCCGCATCCGTGGATTCCTGCCTTGACCGGCCTGCGGGAACGCCTGCAGGACGAACTGGATACCCCGTTCAACAGCGTATTGGCCAACCTCTACCGGGACGGCCGCGATGCGATGGGCTGGCACAGCGATGACGAGCCGGAACTCGGGCCGCGGCCCGTGATCGCGTCCGTCAGCCTGGGCGGCGTGCGCCGGTTCCTGCTCAGGCATCGCGACGATCCCGCGCTCCGGTCGGCGATCGCGCTGCCGCACGGCAGCCTGCTGGTGATGTCGGGCGACACGCAACACCACTACCGGCATGCATTGCCGCGTACGGCGAAACCGGTGGCGCCGCGCATCAACCTGACGTTCCGCTGGATCGATCCGGCGCGCCGTCGCTGACGCGCCGCAGGGTCAGCGCGCAGCGTTCGGGTCGCCGTTGCCGGACACCAGCACCCAGCCGACGATGTCGGCGGTCGCCGCTTCCAGCGCTTGGTCGAATGCCGTCATTACCTGGGCGACGTCCACGCTGGCTGACGGCTTCTGCTGCAGGAACGTGCGCGAGGCGACGACACGCTGGTCGCGGTTGTTGACCAGCTTGGCGCTCACCTCGACCACGGCCGAGGGCTGCGCGCCGCCGGCGTAATCGGCCTCGAACCGCCGCAGATCCATCACCAGCTTGTAATCGCCGAGGATGCCGGCGTCCGCGCTGGCCACGGCGGGAATCCGTCCGGAGTCCTCCAGCGTGCGCTGCACTGCATCCTGCAGGATGTCGGTCGCCGGTTGCGCCCACGAGACGCCCCGGTAGACCTGCAATTCGCCGGGCGTCGGGCGAACGGAGATGCGAGGACTGTCGATCACGCGCGCCGCGGTGGGCTTGGCGATCACCAGCGTCCAGGCGACGGCGGGCCACTCCGCGCGTGCGGGAACGCGGACGTCGGGGGCATAGATGGTGACGGGATCGCGCTGTTCGCTGCCGAGGATGGAGCAGCCGGCCAGCGCGAGGACGACCGGGAGGGCGAAGGAAAGACGCAGCGGCTTCATTTCGGGTCGAACTCCTTGGGTGCGTCGCGGCCGAGCAGGTAGCGCGCGGGATTGCCTTCGAGACGGTCGCTGACCCGGCGCAGGTCGCGCACCAGCCCGCGCAGCTCGGTCAGGGTGGGGCCGAGCTGGCCGAGGCCGTCGTTGGCGAAACTGCTGATCGCGGCACGGTTCTCGCCGAGGATCGCGTCGGCGTTGCCGGCGGCGGAATCCAGTTTCGCCAACGTCTTGTCCAGCTTGTCGAGGATGCCGGGCAATTCGCGCACCAGGTTCTGGTCCAGGCGTTCGATGGTGCCGTTGGTGGTCGTGAGCGTCTTGTCCAGGTTCTGCGCGGCATCGCGGGCGCTGGTGATCAGCGACTCCAGTCCGTCTTCGCGGCTGGTCAGCGAATTGCTCATCGACTCCAGGTTTTCCAGCGTGGCGGTAATGCTGGCGACGTTCTTGTCGCTCAGCGCCTGGTCCAGGCGCTCGACGATGCGGTTGGCGGTATCGGTGATGTTCTGCAGCGCCGACGGCGCGGTCTGGATCACCGGGGCCTCGCGCGTGTCCACGCTGGTCAGCGTCGGTGCCTGCGGGGTGCCGCCGCTGAGCTGGATGATGGTCGGGCCGGTCAGGCTGGTGATCGCCAGCTTGGCGCGGGTGTCGGTCTTCACCGGGGTATACGACTCCACCCGGATGCGCGCGATAACCTGGCGCGGATCGTTCGGTGCCAGCGACAGTTTGGTGATCGAGCCGACCGCGATGCCGTTGTACTGCACCGGGCTGCCGACCGTCAGGCCGGTCACGGCTTCGCGGAACACCACCTGGTATTCCTGCCAGGTGCGTTCGGAGGAGTATTTCGCCGCCCACAGGCCGAACAGCAGCAAGGCCGCGGCGATGATGAGCGTGAAGGCTCCGATGAGGACGTAGTTGGCGCGTGTTTCCATGGATCAGACCGCCGTTTGCGTGTGGAGAGGCCCGTGGGCCTGCCGTCCGTCGCGCGCGGCGCGCGCGCGGGGACCGTGGAAGTATTCCTGTACCCAGGGATGGTCGAAACGCTCGACCTCCGCCAGTGGTGCCACCGTGATGATCCGCTGGTCGGCGATGACCGCGACGCGGTCGCAGATGGCGTACAGCGTGTCGAGGTCGTGCGTGATCAGGAAGACGGTCAAACCGAGGGCTTCCTGCAGCGTCTTGATCAGGCGGTCGAATGCGGCGGCGCCGATCGGATCCAGGCCCGCCGTGGGTTCGTCGAGGAAGAGCAGCGGAGGATCCAGCGCCAGCGCACGCGCCAGGCCGGCGCGCTTGCGCATGCCACCGGACAGCTGTGAAGGGAGCTTGTTGATCGCGTCGGCCGGCAGGCCGGCGAGCTTGACCTTCAGCAGCGCCAGTTCGTAGCGCCAGCGGTCGGGCAACTCGGCATGATGTTCCTTCAACGGCACCTGCACGTTCTCGCCCACCGTCAGCGACGAGAACAGCGCGCCATCCTGGAACAGCACGCCGGTGTTGCGCTCGATATGCTGCCGCGCGGCGGGGTCCTCCGAGCGCGCATCTTCGCCCAGCACGCTGATCCGCCCTTCGTTCGGCTGGCGCAGGCCCAGGATGGAACGCATCAGCACCGACTTGCCGGTACCCGAACCGCCGACCACGCCGATGATCTCGCCGCGCCGCACGTCCAGGTCCAGCCCTTCGTGCACGGTTTGTTCGCCGAAGCGGTTGACCAGGCCGCGCACCTGGATGATGGGAGTGTCCTCGTCCATGCGCCGTCACCAGTCCATGTGCATGAACCACAACGCGGCCAGCGCGTCGAGGATGATGACCAGCGAGATGGTCTGCACCACGCTGGAGGTCGTGCGCTCGCCTACGGACTGCGCCGTGCCTTCCACCTGAAGGCCTTGCAGGCAACCGATCAGGCCGATCACCAGCGCGAATATCGGCGCTTTCGACATGCCGACCAGGAAGTGCGTCACCTCGATGGTGTCGTGCATGCGCGCGATGTACATCTGCGGCGGGATGCCGAGATCGAAGGCGCCGACGGTGACGCCGCCGGCCAGGCCCGCCATCATCGAGATGAAGGTCAGCAGCGGCAACATCACCAGTAGCGCGATCAGGCGCGGGATGACCAGCAGGTCGATCGGGTCCAGGCCCAGCGTGCGGATCGCATCGATCTCCTCGCGGCTCTTCATCGCGCCGATCTGCGCGGTGAACGCCGACGCGGTACGGCCGGCCAGCACGATGGCGGTCATCAACACCGCGAACTCGCGCAGGAAAGCGATGCTGACCAGTTCCACCACGTAGATCTCGGCGCCGAAATCGCGCAGCACGGTGGAGCCGAGGAAGGCGATCACCGCGCCCACCATGTACGACAGCAGGATCACCAGCGGCACCGCGTCCAGGCCGACCGCTTCCATGTGCGCCACGGTGGCGGTGGGGCGGAAGCGCTTCGGTTCCTTCACCATGCGCGCCAGCTTCACCAGGTTCTCGCCGGTGAAGCTCAACAGCGCCACGATTTCCTGGCCGTTCTCGTGAACGCGATAACCCAGGCGCGAAAGGGCCGCGAGGAAGCCGTAGTCGCGCTTGCGCGGCGGACGGTCGTCGGCGACGTCCTCGATGGTGCTGACCAGCGCCTGGTGGTCGGTACGGAATTCGATGTCCGACAGCTCCATGCCCCGGCGCTTGGCGAAGCGCAGCAACTGCAGCACGCCTGCGGAATCGATACGGTTGATCGACGTCGCATCCAGCCGGTTGACGGCATCGGGCAACGTCTTCAACTGGTCGGCGACGCTCAGCGCGCTGGCCAACGTCCAATCGCCGGCCAGCCGCACGCGCTGCGGGTCGGAGGGGTCGGCTTCGTACTGCGGGCGGGCAAGGGTGGGGGTCATGGCGTCGCTCGGCCAAGGAGCATACAGGCTATCCCGCTGAACGTGAGGAGCACGCCTACGACGGCGCGACGGCCCAGCGGCTCCCGCAGCCACACGGCGGCCAGCAGGACCAGGAAGACCGACGCGCACTCGTTGAGGATCGCAGCCACCGAGGCGCTGGTGTACTTGTAGCCACCCAGCCACAGCACCATCGACAGTCCCTGGCCGATCACTGCCGCCAGCACCAGGCGGTGCCATGGCACGTCGCTGGCGACGAAGCGCATGCGCCTTCGCATGGCCGGCAGGGTCGCCACCAGCAGCAGGCCGGCGACGGCGCCCAGCAGGCGCAGCAGCGTCACCCACAGCAGCGGCTGGGTCTCCAGCGTGCGCTTCACCATCACGATGGCCACGGCCATGAGGGCGATCGCGAGCAAGCCGAGCAGCACGCCGCGTGCCGTGTGCTGCGGATGCGTCCGCCATTCCCCCGGCGGGCGGCTGACCAGCAGCACGCCCATCGCCACCAGGCCGAAGCCCAGCCATTGCGCGATGCCCAGGCGCTCGTCGAGGAAGACGAATCCCAGCAGCAGCACCAGCGGGCTGTAGAGGTTGCCGATGATGCCCATGCGGCCCGCGCCCAGCTCGTTGAGCGCACGGAAGTACAGCGTGTCCGCCAGTGCGATGCCGATGACGCCGCTGGCCAGCACGACGGCCACGTCGCGCGCCGGCAGTGCGGGCCAGTCGCCGGCATGCACGAGCAGTGCCACCGGCGCAAGTACGGCGAGTACCAGTCCGTTCTTCAGCAGGTTCAGGGCCAGTGGCGGCAGATGCGCACCGAGCTGGCGCGCCAGGATCACGCCGACCGCCCACGCGGCCGCGCTGCCCAGCGCCATGGCTTCGCCGATCCCCACCCAGCCCCCTGCATGTCCCTTCCGCGCAAAGTGTAAGCGGCCGCGCATGAAGCCATCGTGCGCTGCCTTGGGCGATACTGTGCCGATGGCCGACGACATGCTCATTTCAGCGACCTACGCCCAGCGCATCGCCTTCGTCTGCGAGATCGCCGGGCGCCTGCACAGCTATGGCACCACCGCGCAGCGGCTCGAAGGCACGGTGGTGGGCCTGTCCCAGCGCCTGGGCCTGGACTGCGAACCCTGGTCGAACCCGACCGGCCTGATCCTGAGCTTCAGCGACCCTTCGCGGCCGCTGGGTGCGAGCGACAGCACGCGTGTCATCCGCCTCGCGCCGGGTGAAACCGACCTGCACAAGTTGAGCGAAGCGGACCGTATCGCCGACGCGGTGTCGTCGGGCGAGATGAGCATCGCCCAGGGCCATACCGCACTGCGTGCGCTGGACCGTGCGCCCAGCGTGCGCTGGCGCGTCATGCAGGTCTTCGCGTCCGGCCTGGCCGCGGCCGCCGTCGCCGGCCTGTGGCGGCTGCCCTGGCTGGACATGGCCACGGCGGGACTGATCGGCGTGATCATCGGCGTGCTGGGCGAACTGATCGCGCGGCGACCGAAGATGAAGGAGGCCAGCGATGCGATCTCGGCGCTGGTGGCCGGTTTCGTGGCGATCCTGGTCGCGAACTTCATCGCGCCGCTGAACCTCAACACGGTGATCATCGCCTCGCTCATCGTGCTGCTGCCCGGCATGGCGCTGACCAATTCGGTGAACGAACTCACCAGCCAGCACCTGGTGTCCGGCGTGGCGCGCTTCGCCGGTGCGATGGCGACGGTGCTGAAGCTGACCGTGGGCAGCATGATCGCGGTGACGCTGGCGCAGTTGCTGGGGCTGTACCCGGATGTGCGTGCGTCGCGGCCGCAGCCGGAATGGGTGGAGTGGACCGCGATGGTGTTCGCCGCCTACGCGTTCGCCGTGCTGTTCAAGGCGCACAAGCGCGACTACTTCTGGGTGATGGCGGCGGCGATCGCCGGCTACAGCATTTCGCGGTACGCGGGGCAGGCGTGGGGCAGTCCGGTCGGGATCTTCCTGTCGGCGCTGACGCTGACCGCGGCGGGCAACGCCTTCGCGCGCTGGGCCAACCGGCCAGGCGCCCTGATCCGCGTGCCGGGCATCCTGATGCTGGTGCCCGGAAGCACCAGCCTGCGCGGCCTGCTGACGCTGGTGCAGCAGCAGGACGTGGGCGTGGGGCAATCGGCGCTGCTGGCGGTGACCAACGTGGTGATGGCGCTGGTCGCAGGCCTGCTGTTCGGCAACCTGCTGATCTCCTCGCGCAAGAATCTCTGACGCCGGCATGCATCGCAAAAGAAAACGGGAGGCCTGGCCTCCCGTTTTCGTGTCGCCGGTTGGCGATTACTTCTTCTTGATCAGGAAGTCTTCGGCTTTCTTGCCCTTGGCGACCAGTGCGGCCATCCAGCGCGGGTGCTTGCCGCGGCCCGTCCAGGTTTCCTTCGGATTGGCCGGATTGCGGTACTTCGGCGCCACCTTGCCCAGCTTCTTGCCGGCGCGTGGGCCGGGGGTCTTCGCCGCCGGCTTGGTGCTGCGCGTGCCGGGCGTGCCGAACAGCTCGTCCAGCGTGTAGCCCTCGGCCTTGGCGAACTTGGTGATCTTGCCGCGCACCGTGGCGATGGGCGTGCGCTTGGCCAGCTTGGTCTGCTGTTCCTTGGCCTTGGCAATCAGGGCGCCAAGTTCCTTGGCGGACAGGTTACGCAGGTCGATCGACATCAACTATCTCCAGTCAGGAAGGGAAAGGCCCGTCCTTGGCAGAGGCCCGATGATAATGACGACTTAATCGCGGCACAAACCGCAAGGATGCGCGGACGCACGCCTGCGTCCGCGCGGCAGCGCGCCGGATCAGCCCCGGAGGCGCGCCAGCAGTTCGTCGCGGCCGATGTTCTCGGCGTCGGTGGCGCGCCGCGCACGATACTCGAACGTGCCGGCCGACAAACCGCGCTCGGAGACCACCACGCGGTGCGGGATGCCGATGAGTTCGATGTCGGCGAACATCGCGCCGGGGCGCAGGCCGCGATCGTCGAGCACGGCTTCGATGCCGGCGGACTGCAGGTCGCCGATCAACTGCTCGGCAGCGGCATTCACGGCGGCGTCGTTCTTCGGGTTGATCATGCACACCGCGACCGCCCATGGCGCCATCGGCACGGGCCAGATGATGCCGTTGGCGTCATGGTTCTGTTCGATGGCCGCGGCGACGATGCGCGACACGCCGATGCCGTAGCAGCCCATCGCCGGCGCGGTGGCCTTGCCGGTGTCGTCCAGTACGGTGAACTTCATCGCCTCGCTGTACTTGCGGCCGAGCTGGAACACATGACCCACCTCGATGCCGCGCACCAGGCGGATCTCGCCGCCGTCGGCGGCCTTGTCGCCTTCGACCACGTTGCGGATGTCGGCCACGGTTTCCGGTTCGGGCAGGTCGCGGCCCCAGTTGACGCCAGCGAGGTGGAAGCCGGCCTCGTTGGCACCGACCACGAAATCCGCCATCGCCGCCACGTCGCGGTCGGCGATCACGCGGATCGCCTGCTTCGCGCCGACCGGGCCGAGGAAGCCCGGCTCGCTGCCGAGGTGGGCGAGGATTTCCGCTTCCGTCGCCAGCCGGTAGTCGGCCATGCCGTCGACCTTGCCCAGCTTGATCTCGTTGACCGTGTGGTCGCCGCGCACAAGCGCCAGCACGAAGTCCTGCTCGTTGGTCAGTAACGCGTCACCAGTCATTACCGCGACCGACTTCACCGTCCGCTGCAGCGGGATGCCGAGCAGCGCCGCGACGTCCTCGCAGGTCTTCTGCGTGGGTGTGGCGACCTTGTTCATCGTTTCCGATGCCGACGGACGCGGGGCGGGTTCGGCGGCCTGCGCCTTCTCGACGTTGGCGGCGTAGTCCGAGCCGGTGGAAAAGGCGATGGAGTCTTCGCCCGAGTCGGCCAGCACATGGAATTCCTGCGACGCGTCGCCGCCTATGGCACCGCTGTCGGCCTGCACGGCGCGGAAGTCCAGGCCCAGGCGGGTGAAGATGCGCGTGTAGGCCGCATGCATGTTGCGGTACTCGCGGCCCAGGTCTTCGTCCGTGATGTGGAAGGAGTAGGCGTCCTTCATCACGAACTCGCGCGCGCGCATCACGCCGAAGCGCGGCCGGATCTCGTCGCGGAACTTGGTCTGGATCTGGTAGAAGTTGACCGGTAGCTGCTTGTAGCTGGCCAACTCCTGGCGCGCGAAGTCGGTCACGGCTTCTTCGGCGGTGGGGCTGTAGCAGAACTGCTGTTCCTTGCGGTCGGCGATCTTCAGCAACTGGCCGCCGAATTTCTCCCAGCGTCCGGTCTCCTCCCACAACTCGCGCGGCTGGATGGTCGGCATGAGCATCTCGATCGCGCCGGCGCGGTCCATTTCTTCGCGGACCACCGTTTCCACCTTGCGCAGCACGCGCAGGCCCAGCGGCGACCAGGTGTACAGGCCGGCGGCCAGCTTGCGGATCATGCCGGCGCGCAGCATCAGCTGGTGGCTGACCAGTTCGGCGTCGGCCGGGGTTTCCTTGGTGGTGCGGAGGTGGAACTGCGACAGGCGCATCGGCAGGGGAGTCCGGGAGTGGCGAATCGCGTATTTTGCCAGCCTTGGCCGCAGGCTGGGCGGTGACGGGTCAATCCGCGTCGGCTGCCACGTCACCGCTCACGCGGATACCGGTCGCGGCATCGCGCTCGATGCGCTCGTAGCGGCGGCCTTTCGGCGGTGCGTCGGTGATCTGCAGTACGCCGGCATCGTCGCGCCAGCGATAGAGCGAGGGGCGTGCATCACGGGCCTGCGCGGCGGCGGCCTGTCCGGCACGTGCCTGCTTCCGGGCCGCGACCTCGGGCGATTCGCGGGCCAGCCACCAGGCGACGCCGCACCCCAGCGCGATGCCCGCCACGATGGCCAGCCATGCGCGCATCCGGGCGGATCAGGTCCCGGAGGCAGGCGTGCAGTACGCTTTCACCGCGGCGTCGGCCAGGTTGCGCTGGTTCTCGCGGCCGGCATCGTCGAGGGTGGTGTCCGGTTTGCCGTCGCCATCGGTGTCCTGCTGGATGGGGCCTTTGGTGGTCGCCAGCATCTGGAGGTTGGCGCGCGCGGTCGCGCACTGCGGGTTTTCGACCGCCTTCCCTGCGGGCTGGGCGACCTCCGCCGTGGCGGCGCCGTACTGGTTGATGCGGCGGTTCTGCACGGTCTGGTTGGGCGGCGGGCTGTCGGAATAGTGGGTGACGCCACTCTTGTCCTTCCACTGGTAGACCTGCTGGGCCTGCACGGTGGAAGCGGTCGCCAGGCAGAGCGCCAGCACGGACAGGCAGGGCAGGAGGCGCATGGGAAGCTCCGGATCGCGGGAGGCCTGATTGCAGCACCCCCGGGCCGGACAGGCAAGCCGGGTGGGGGAGCGCTGGGCTAAACTGCGACCCATGAACGAAATCAAGCCGTCCCCGCGCTCGCGGGGGATCTACCTGCTGCCAAACCTGTTCACCACGGCCGGCCTGTTCGCGGGGTTCTTCGCGATCATCGCCGCCGCCAACGGCCAGTTCGTCAACGCGGCCATCGCGGTGTTCGTCGCAGGCCTGATGGACGGCATCGACGGCCGCGTGGCCCGCCTGACCGGTACCAGCAGCGAATTCGGCGTGCAGTACGACTCGCTGGCCGACCTGGTCAGCTTCGGCCTCGCCCCGTCGCTGGTGATGTACCACTGGTCGCTGTCGGCGCTGAAGTTCGATGGCACCGTGATGGGGCGGGTCGGCTGGGTGGTCGCGTTCCTGTACGCCGCGTGCGCGGCGCTGCGGCTGGCGCGCTTCAACACCCAGGTGGGCACGGTCGACAAGCGCTGGTTCGTCGGCCTGGCCAGTCCGGCGGCGGCGGGCCTGATGATGTCCTTCGTCTGGGCGTTCGCCGACGGCGAGCTGGGATGGTCCGGTGAGGAACTGCGCTACGTGGCGTTGATGGTCACGCTGGTCGCGGCCCTGCTGATGGTCAGCCGCATCCGCTTCTGGAGCTTCAAGGGCACCGGCGAGGGTGGCGCGAAGGCGGATCGCATTCCGTTCGTGGCGCTGGCGCTGGTGCCGCTGGTGCTGGCGATCCTCTTCATTGATCTGCCGCGCACGCTGTTTGCGGTGGGCGTGGTGTATGCCTTGTCGGGGCCTGGCTACTGGCTGTGGCAACGGATGCGTCGGCAGAAGGACGCCGCGTGACCCTGGCGGCAGACCGTCTGTGGTCGGCCGAGCAGCAGGGTTGGCTGCGTGCGCTGGGCCATGCGGTGTACCTGCCGGCGGACTGGCCGACCGAGGCCGGTGCGCCGGTAGTAGCGGACGTGCCTGTCGTACGTGAAGAGACGCCGGCGCCTGCTCCCGTTGCACCGCGCGCCCGTCCGCCTGCCCGCGACGCCATCGACACGGCGCCGCCCGCGCGGCGAGCAGCGCCCGCGCCGCGGACCGGCGGCGCGAAGCTGCCGGATCGCCTGCATTTCGCGCTGATCCGCGCCTCCGGCTGCAACCCCAATGCGCCGGGTGCGGCGGACGTGTTCGCGCAATGGCCATCGTCGAGCGAGTTGCGCGGTAATCCGGCCGCCAAACGTGCGCTATGGCCCACGCTCCGCCGGCTGCGTCGCAGCACGCCGTCATGAGCGCGCTGGGCGTCGAGGCCTCACCGCTGTCCACGTCCAGCCTGCGGCCGATGCGCGAGGGCGACCTCGACGCGGTGATGGCCATCGAGCAGCGCGCGTATCCGTTCCCGTGGACCCGCGGCATCTTCAAGGACTGCCTGAAGGCCGGTTACCCGTCCTGGGTGATGACCGAGCACGGCCTGGTGATCGGCTACGGGCTGCTGAGCATCGCCGCCGACGAAGCGCATGTGCTGAACATCTGCATCGCGCCCGAGCGGCAGGGGCGCGGCCTGGGTCGCCATCTGCTGCGCGCACTGGTGAAGATCGCCCGCGACCTGCGCGTGCAGCGCGTGTTCCTGGAAGTGCGTCCGTCCAACCCGGGCGCGATCACGCTGTACCACAGCGAAGGCTTCAACGAGATCGGCCGGCGCCCCCGCTACTACCCGGCCCGCGACGGCCGCGAGGATGCGCTGGTGATGGCGATCGAACTGGTCGCCGACGACATCACCGCGATGCCGCCGCTGTAGGGCGAGCGCTGGCGCGCCATCACGATGCCACCGCAAACTTTCCACCCGTCATCCCGGCGAAAGCCGGGACCCAGTGCCTTGGCTTTGCAGCAGTGAAGTCGCTGGGTCCCGGCTTTCGCCGGGATGACGGCAGTGGTCGGCGACGTTCTCCGTGCATCAAAGCCAGCGACGGACGCGTGCGCGGTACGCGTCGTACGCAGCCCCGAACATCGCCGAAAGCGCCCGCTCTTCCGGCAGGATCTGGTATCGGGTGACATACGCCATGTACAACGGCGCCCCCACCAGCGCGGCGGGATGTCGCAGCCAGCACGCCCATGCCGCCAGCAGCAACGTGTGGCCCAGGTACATCGGGTTGCGTGATACGCCGTGCAGTCCGGCGGTCACCAACGTGCGTGACGACGCCGGACGAAGCGGATTCACCGTCGTGCCGGCGCGGCCGAAGGCGAGCTTCGGCCACAGGTTGAGCAGCACGCCGCATAAAGCAAGCGTCGCGACCAGCGCAAGACGCAGCGACGACGGCACGTCGATGAGTGCGGCAGGCCACGCCTGTGCGACGCCCCAGGCGATGGCGCCACTCAGCACCATCACCACCGGCGGTGGAACGCGGGTCTCCAGCCGGTTCAGAGCTTCGCGCGCTGGCCGTGCAGGGCGGCGAGCTGGTTGCTCCAGTCGATCAGGCGCTGGCGCTCCTGCTCGACCACCGCCGGCGGCACCTTGTCGGTGAACTTCGCCAGCTTGGCTTCGCTCTTGTCCTTCTCGCCGGCCACGCGCGCGATCTCCTTGTCCAGGCGCGTGCGCTCGGCGTCCAGATCGACCAGGCCTTCCAGCGGCACCAGCAGCTTCAGTTCGCCGACCACCGCGGCCGCAGAGGCGGGCGCATCGGCGCCGGCGTCCAGCCACGTGAAGTCCTCCAGCTTCAGCAGGAACGACAGCGACGACGCGAAGCGCGCGATGCGGGCGCGGTCGTTGTCGTGGCCGTCCTGCAGCAGCAGGTGGATGGTCTTACCCGGCGAGACGTTGAGTTCGCTGCGGACGCGGCGCAGCGTGGAGACCATGGTCTTCAGCCATTCGACGTCGGCATCGGCCTGCGCATAGTCCTGGTCGGCGAAATCGCCCGCGACGGGGTAGGCGCGCAGCGACACGGTGCCGCCATCGATGCCGAGCTTCGGCGCGACCTGCTGCCACAGTTCCTCGGTGACGAACGGCGTCAGCGGGTGCAGCAGGCGCAGCAGAGATTCCAGCACGTACAGCAGTGTGTGGCGGGTGCTGTCGGCCGCGTCCTTGTCGTCGCCGTTGAGCGCGGGCTTGGCGAGTTCGACGAACCAGTCGCAGAACTCGTTCCAGGCGAATTCGTACAGCGCCTGCGACAGCAGGTCGAAGCGGTAGGCGGCGAACTGCGTTTCGGCCTCGGCGGTGACCTTGGCCAGGCGCGACAGGATCCAGCGCTCGGCGTCCGTGACCGGATTCGGCATCGTGCTGCCCCCATCCGCCCTTCGGGCACCCCGTATCGAGTACGGGGCAGGCTCTTCCCCCGCTTGCAGGGGAAGGGAGAAACCGTCGGTGTTCATCAGCACGAAGCGGGTGGCGTTCCACAGCTTGTTGCAGAAATTCTTGTAGCCCTCGGCGCGGCCCATGTCGAACTTGATGTCACGGCCGTGCGTTGCCAGTGCGGCGATGGTGAAGCGCAGCGCGTCGGCGCCGTGCGGCACGATGCCGTCCGGGAATTCCTTGCGCGTGGCCTTCTCGATCTTCTCCGCCATCTTCGGCTGCATCAGGCCGCCGGTGCGCTTGGCCACCAGGTCCTCCAGCGAGATGCCGTCGATGATGTCGAGCGGGTCCAGCACGTTGCCCTTCGACTTGGACATCTTCTGGCCGTCCTTGTCGCGGATCAGGCCGGTCATGTAGACGTCGCGGAACGGCACCTGGCCGACGAAGCTGTCGGTGGCCATGACCATGCGCGCCACCCAGAAGAAGATGATGTCGAAGCCGGTGATCAGCACCGACGACGGCAGGTAGCGGTCGAAGCCGCGATCCTTCATCGCCTCCGCATCCGGCCAGCCCATCGTGCTGAACGGCCACAGCTGCGAGGAGAACCAGGTTTCCAGCACGTCGCTGTCCTGCGTCAGCGCGACGTCGGCGGACAGGCCGGCCTTGGCGCGCGCTTCGGCTTCGTCGCGGCCGACGTAGCAGGTGCCCGCGTCGTCGAACCATGCCGGAATGCGGTGGCCCCACCAGAGCTGGCGGCTGATGCACCAGTCCTGGATGTTCTCCATCCAGTGGCGGTAGGTATTGATCCAGTTCGGCGGGACGAATTTCACCTCGCCGGACTCGACGAGTTCGAGTCCACGCTTGGCCAGGCCGTCCATCTTCACGAACCACTGGTCGGTCAGGTAAGGCTCGATCACCTGGTTGGTGCGGTCGCCGCGCGGCACCTGCAGCTTGTGCGGCTTGGTCTCCACCAGCAGGCCGAGGTCTTCCAGATCCGCGAGTACGACCTTGCGCGCCTCATAGCGGTCCAGGCCGCGGTACTTTTCAGGTGCGTTCTCGTTGATCGCCGCGGTCGGCGTCAGCAGGTTGATCAGCGGCAGGTCGTGGCGCAAGCCGACCTGGTAATCGTTGAAATCGTGCGCGGGCGTGACCTTCACCACGCCGGTGCCGAATTCGCGGTCGACGTAGTCGTCGGCGATCACCGGGATCTCGCGCTCGGTCAGCGGCAGCTTCACCGTCTTGCCGATCAGGTGCGCATAGCGCTCGTCGTCCGGATGCACCATCACCGCGGTGTCGCCGAGCATCGTCTCAGGGCGCGTCGTCGCCACGACCAGCGAGCCAGTGCCGTCGGCCAGCGGATATTCGATCGACCACAGGAAGCCTTCTTCCTCGACGTTCTCCACTTCCAGGTCGGAGATCGCGGTCTTCAGCACCGGGTCCCAGTTGACCAGGCGCTGGCCGCGGTAGATCAGGCCCTGCTCGTGCCAGCGCACGAACGCCTCGATGACCGCCTTCGACGCGTCCTCGTCCATGGTGAACGTGCTGCGCGACCAGTCGCCGGACGCGCCCATGCGACGCATCTGCCGCTCGATGATGTCGCCGGACTCCGCCTTCCAGTCCCACACCTTGGCGATGAAGCCGTCGCGGCCCAGCGAATCGCGGGTCTCGCCCTTGCCTTCCAGCGCCAGGTTGCGGCTGACCACCATTTCCGTCGCGATGCCGGCATGGTCGGTGCCCATCTGCCACAGCGTGTCGTAGCCGCGCATGCGGTGGTAGCGCACCAGCGCGTCCATCAGCGTGTGCTGGAACGCGTGGCCCATGTGCAGCGTGCCGGTGACGTTCGGCGGCGGCAGCAGCACGGTGTACGGCTCACCCTGGCCGCTGGGCGTGAAGTAGCCGGCGGCTTCCCACTGCGCGTACAGGCGGGATTCGAAGGATTTCGGGTCGTAGCTGGAGGCGAGGTCGGTCATGGGGTTCCAGAATTCCTGAGGTCGTCATCCCGGCGAACGCCGGGATCCATCTTGATCTTGTGCTTGCGTGCATCCGGCAACGGCCGGAAAGGCTCCAAGTCAGAATGGATTCCAGCCTGCGCTGGAATGACGGGTGCTACATGTCGTGCTTGTTCACTTCAAAGCCGCGCGCCTTGTACTGCTTCCAGCGCTCGCGCAGCGGCTCGCGTGCGGACGGATCGGCGGGCACCACTTCCAGCACGCGTTCGCAGGCGCCGGTGAAGGCGTCGTCGCGCAGGTTGATCACCAGCGCGCGGGCGGGCACGTCGACGTCGGGCGTGGCGATCAGCACGGGCGTCAACTCGTCCTCTTCGTCACCGGCGATCTGGTGCGGGATGTAGGCGTCCGGATCGAACTCCCACAACAACTCGTCCAGTTCTTCGGCCTGCGCCGCGTCGCGCGCCAGCACCAGCGTCCACTGGTTGCCATCGTAGGCCTTGCGGGCCAGCTCGCAGACCAGCTTCAGCGGCTCCTCGAGGAAGCGCGGCTTGGCGATCAGATAGAAGTCAGCGCGCATGACGGCCGTGATTGGCGATTCGTGATTCGTGATGGCAAGGCATGGCGTTGGGGATTCCCGAGATGGCTGCGTTCTTGCGAATCACCAATCACCGGATCACGAATCACGCCGCGCCTCCGGCGCGGTCCAGCAGCCACTGGCTCAGCAGGCCGACCGGGCGACCGGTGGCCATGCCGCGCTTGCCTTCGTCGTTGGCGACGCCGGCGATGTCCAGGTGCGCCCAGCGCTGGCCTTCGGCAAAGCGGGCCAGGAAGCAGCCGGCGGTGATCGCGCCGGCCCAGCGGCCGCCGATGTTGTAGACGTCGGCGAAGCTGGATTCCAGCTGCGTCTGGTACTCGTCCCACAGCGGCAGGCGCCACGCGCGGTCGAACGCGGTTTCGCCCGCGCCCAGCAATTCGTTGCTGAGGTCGTCGTGCTTGCTCATCAGGCCGCTGGCGTAGCGGCCCAGCGCCACGATGCACGCGCCGGTCAGCGTGGCGACGTCGACCAGCGCGGCCGGCTTGAAGCGCTCGGCGTAGGTCAGCGCGTCGCACAGGATCAGGCGGCCCTCGGCATCGGTGTTGCCGACCTCGATGGTCTTGCCGGACATGCTGGTGATGACGTCGGACGGGCGATAGGCGTTGCCGTCGATGGCGTTTTCCACCGCCGGCACGATCACCACCAGGTTCAGCGGCAGCTTCATCTTCACGGCGGCCACAAAGGTGCCGATGACGCTGCCGGCGCCCAGCATGTCGTACTTCATTTCCTCGATGCCGCCCTGCGTCTTCAGATTCACGCCGCCGGTGTCGAAGGTGATGCCCTTGCCGACCAGCACGTACGGCTTGGCGTCGGCGTCGGTCGCCCCGTTCCACTTCAGCACGATCAGGTGCGGTCGGTTGACCGAGCCGCGGGCCACGGCCAGCAGCGAACCCATGCCGAGCGCTTCCATCTGGGTTTCGTCGAGGATCTCGGCCTCGGCTCCATTTTCCACCGCGAACGCCTGAGCCTGTTCGGCCAGGTAGGCCGGGTTGCAGATGTTGGGTGGCAGGTTGCCGAGTTCGCGGGTCACCTGCACGCCGGCGGCGATCGCGATGCCCTGCGCCAGCGCCTGCTCGTCGTCGCCGCTGACGGCGAAGGACGTCAGGCCCGGGTCGTCGTTCTTCTTCTTGCCCAGCGTGGCGGTGTAGCGGTAGCAGGCGTGGTCGGCGGCGATCACGGCTTGGCGGATCTTCCACGCGGCATCGCGGTCCTTGACCGCCACGTCGGACAGGGTGAACAGCGCGCTGCGCACCGGACCCAGCTTGAGCGTGCGGGCGGCGTCGCCGATGGCCTTCAGGTACTGGGCCACGCCGAACTTGGCGGTTTCGCCCAGGCCTACCACCAGCACGCGCGGCGCGGTCACGCCGGGCAGGTCGTGCAACAGGGTGGTCTTGCCGGTCTTGCCGCCGATGTCGCCCCGCTGCAGCAGTGCCGACAGCTTGCCGCCGCTGGCCGCATCCACCGCCTGGCCGGCCGCGGTCAGGCTCTTGTCGGCGTAGGCGCCTACCACGATGCAATCGACGCCGGCCTGGGCGGGGGCTTCGTGGTTCAGGGTGAATTCCAGCGTCATTGATCAGATTCCCGGTTCAGTTACGTACAATCGCGGGCCGGATGAAGATGGCTGACGCCATCCCGGACCGCAGAGACCGCCGCCGCAGGCGCGGCGCACAAGCCCGAGATTGTAAATCAAGCCCTCCTGATGCCGAAGCTGGACCGCTATCTCTTCCGGGAATTCACCCAGAGCTTCCTGGCCACCCTGATCGTCCTGCTGATGGTCAGCGTGGGCGGCGTGATGGCGGACCTGCTGGGCGACGTGGCCGATGGCAAGGTGCCGGCACGCCTGCTGCTGTCCCAGCTGGGACTGCAATTCCTCAACTACATGCCCTACATCATCCCGCTGGCGCTGATGCTGGGCCTGCTGCTGGCGTTCTCGCGGCTGTACCGGGATTCGGAAATGGCCGTGCTGACGGCGGCGGGCGTCGGTCCGCGCCGCCTGCTGCGTCCGCTGCTGATGCTGGTGGTGCCGGTGGTGATCGTGGTCGGCATGTGCTCGCTGTGGCTGGGTCCGTGGGCACTGCGCACCGCGCAGAACATGCTCGAGCATGCGAACCGCAGCCTGGTGGTGTCGGGACTGGACGCCGGCAAGTTCACCGTGCTGTCCAGCGGCGCGGTGGTCTATGTCAGCGCGCTGTCGGCCGATGGCACCGGCCTGAGCAAGGTCTTCATGCATCGCGCCAATGAAGGCCGCATCGACGTGGTGACGGCCAAGTCCGGGCAGATGTTCTTCGAAGGCGAGCGCAACCGCTACCTGCGGCTGGACGACGGCTTCCGGGTGGAAGGTCCCGATGGCGCCGGGCTGGATTACCGCCTGATCCGCTACAAGTCCAACGAGGTCGCGCTGCCGGACCGCGCCGATACGCTGGACAAGGACGATCCCGAACTGCTGTCGACGCCGCAGCTGCTGTCGGATCCACGCCCTGATGCGAATGCGCAGGTGCACGCGCGCCTGACGCCGCCGCTGCTGGCGCTGGCGTTCGCGCTGCTGACCCTGCCGCTGTCGCGCAGCTCGCCGCGGCAGACCCGCTACGGGCGGGTGATGCTGGGCTTCCTGGCCTACCTGGTCGGCATCAGCCTGATGTTCAACGGCACCCAGTTGCTGGCCGACGGCAAGCTGCCCGGCATGGTGGGCCTGTGGTGGCTGACCCTGCCGCTGCTCGTGGCGGCCCTGTGGTTCTACCTGCGCGATGGCCAGCTGACGCGGCCGCGGAGGCGTGCATGAGGCTGTTGCCGCGCCTGCACGACACCTACGTGGGCCAGGTCGTGCTGGTCACCGTGCTGCTGACCTGGGCGGTGCTGGTGGGACTGGACGTGGTGATGGCGCTGTCCGGCGAAATCGGCGACCTGGGAACCGGCAACTACACCTTCGGCCACGCGGTCGCCTGGGTGCTGTACACCGTGCCGCGCCGCGCCTACACGATGTTCCCGACCGCGGCCGTGATCGGATCGCTGATGGGGCTGGGCCAACTGGCCGCCAGTTCCGAACTGACCGCGCTGCGCGCACTGGGATTGTCACGCCTGCGCCTGAGCGTGTCGGTCGCGGCGGCGCTGGCCATCCTGACCGGCCTGATGGTCCTCAGCGGCGAGACCGTGGGGCCGTGGGGCCAGCGCCAGGCCGATGTGCTGAAGATGAGCGCGCGCACCGGCAACGTGGCGATGGACCGGTATTCTGGCCTGTGGGCGCGTGAAGGCAATACCTTCCTCTACGCCCAGAGCGGCGAGGAGAAGGACCAGGGCGGCGGCAAGATCGCCCTGCAGCTGCGCGACGTGCGCCTGTACGAACTGGCCGAGGATGGCCGCCTGGCGTCGATCGCGCATGCCGCCGTCGCCGAGCACCTGGACGGCTACTGGCTGTTGAAGAACGTGCGCCGGACCACGTTCAAGGAGCGCTCCGCCGTGCAGACGACCGTGCTGGGCGAGCGCTGGGAATCCGAACTGGACGCCGCGGTGCTGTCGTCCAGCCTGGTGCGCGCGCGCAACATGCCCAGCCACGAGCTGAGCCAGAACATCGACTACCGCAAGCGCAACGGGCTGGACGCGCGCGACTACGAAGACCAGTACTGGGCGCGCTGGTTCTATCCGCTCAACGTATTGGCGCTGTGCCTGGCCGCCATCCCGTTCGCCTTCGGCAGCCTGCGCAGCGGCGGCATGGGCAAGCGGCTGTTCCTCGGCATCGTGTTCGCGGTCGGCTTCTGGGTGCTGCAGACGATGTTCGTGCGGCTGGCCGGCGCATTCCGGCTGGATTACCGCATCGCCTACGCGATTCCGCCGTTCGCCCTGCTGGGTATTTCCTGGCTGATGTTCAGGCGCAGGAGCCGCTGACGCGCCATCAGGTGCGCTTCGGTAGCCGCACCATGCGCGTGCCGCTGAAACGGTCGTGGAAGGTCAGGCGCTCGCGGTCCAGCCACGCCCACCAGAAACCCAGTCCGGCGGCCAGCGTCGAGACGGTCGCCAGCGCATAGCGGCGCCACAGCGCTGCGCGCGTCGGCGCGCTGCCGTCGGCCGTGATCACTTTCAATCGCCACGGCCGCATCCCCAGGGTCTGTCCGCCGCGCCGCCAGCTCCAGGTGGCGTACAGGCCGGCGACGGCCCAGCAGCAGGCCCACAGCAGCCACCACATCGGGCTGAAGGGTTCGATGTTGTGGCGTACGTTGCCGCTGATCGCCACGTCGATGAGGACGAACGGGACCGCGATGGCGATCCACATCGCCAGTACCGGCCAGATGTCGTAGAGCAGGGCGAGCAGGCGCCAGCCGATCAGGGCGCGGGGTTTTTCCGGAGTAAGAGCGGGTTCCGTCATTGCGACAGGATACCGGCTAACCCCAGCCAACCTCCCTTGGTGTTGTGGGAGCGACGTCAGTCGCGATGGCCGATCCGACGGGGCCTCCTTTCGCGACTGACGTCGCTCCCACAAGGAGCCGGTGCACCCAGGCAGCGAGTGCATCGCCTAAGCTGGCGGCATGTCTTCCCGCACGCCCGCCGATCGCCGCCAGCAGGCGAGTGCCCTGCCGCCTGTTCCGGACGCCGATGCCGCCGACATCGCGGCGTTCCTCGATGCGATCTGGGCCGAAAGCGGCCTCGCCCGGCCGTCACTCGACAGCTATCGGCGCGACCTGGAGGGCTTCGCGCGCTGGCGCAACGGCCGCGAGGGGGGACTGGCTGCGGCCGATCGCGCCGCGCTGTTCGACTACCTGGCCTGGCGCACCCGCGAAGGCTATTCGCCGCGCAGCAACGCGCGCCTGCTGTCCGCGTTGCGCGCGTTCTTCGCCCATCGACTGCGCCGCGGCGAGCGCCGCGACGATCCCACCGCACTGCTCGATCCGCCGCACCTGCCACGATCGCTGCCCAAGGCGCTGGCGGAAACCGAGATCGATGCGTTGCTGGCCGCGCCGGACATCGCCACGCCACTGGGCCTGCGCGACCGCGCCATGCTGGAACTGATGTACGCGGCCGGCCTGCGCGTCAGCGAACTGGTCACGCTGCCGGCGACGGCCGTCAATCTGCGGCAGGGCGTGCTGCGCGTCACCGGCAAGGGCAGCAAGGACCGGCTGGTGCCGCTGGGCGAGGAATCGCAGCACTGGCTGGAGACCTACCTCGCGCAATCGCGGCCGGCGCTGGCCGGCAAGCGCAGCGTGCCGTTCCTGTTCGTCGGGGCCACCGCCGAGCCGCCGAGCCGGCAGCAGTTCTGGGGACTGGTGAAGCGCTACGCCGCCGCTGCGGGGATCGACCCGGTCCGGATCAGCCCGCACGGGTTGCGGCACAGTTTCGCCACCCACCTGCTCAACCATGGCGCTGACCTGCGCGCGCTGCAGCTGCTGCTGGGGCACAGCTCGCTGTCGACCACCCAGATCTACACGCTGGTCGCGCGCGAGCACCTGAAACAGCTGCATGGCCGCCATCATCCGCGCGCCTGAACCGCCGCGATGGCGGACGGTTAAGCCGCCCGCCCGCCGCCCTGTGCCAGAATCCACGCCTGTTCCTGCCAGCCTGCCGCCCTGCGGCCTATCCCGGATGCCCTTGATGCCCCGCCTGATCACCGCCGCCCTGCTGGGCGCCCTGAGCCTGACCGCCTGCGCCCAGGCGCCCGAGCCGCCGGCCAAGGAGGCCGCCGCCGCTGCGCCGGCCCCGGCACCCCAGCTCAAGCCGGGCCAGGGCGCCACCGCCGACGAGCGTGCCCGTTCCGCAGTGGCGCAGCTCAACGCACGGGTCAAGGTCGACTACGTGGGTGCCGCGCCGCTGCCGGGCTTCCGTGAGGTGATCGCCGGCGGGCAGCTGCTGTACATCAGCGACGATGGCCGCTACCTGCTGCAGGGTTCGGTCATCGATCTGCAGCAGCAGGAAGACGTGATGCAGAACAGCGCGGCGCTGGCCCAGCACCGCAGCAAGCTGATCGCCACGATCCCGCACAGCGAGAAGATCGTCTTCGCACCGCCGAATGCGAAGTACACGGTCACCGTCTTCACCGACATCGAGTGCGGCTACTGCCGCAAGCTGCACGAGGAAATCGCCGAGATCAACCGCCAGGGCATCGCGGTGGAGTACCTCGCATTCCCGCGCATGGGCCTGGGCAGCCAGGACCACAAGGACATGATCTCGGTCTGGTGCGCGCCCGACCGCAAGCGCGCGCTGACCGACGCCAAGGCTGGCAAGTCGATCGCCTCGCGCGACTGCAAGAACCCGGTGACCATGGAGTTCGACGTCGGCCAGCGCGTCGGCGTGAGCGGCACCCCGGCGATCTTCTCGGCCGACGGTATCCAGCTGGGCGGCTACCTGCCGCCGGCCGCGCTGCGGGCCAAACTGGACGAACTGGCCGCGAAAAAGGCCCCGGCCGCCGCCGCAGGCGCCGCTCCCTGACCCGAACGAAGCCGGCCCCGTGCCGGCTTCGCTACAATAGCGGGCCCCGTCCTGACGGCACGCCCCCACGGTTCCGGACATGATCGTCCTCGAAGGCCAACCGGCCTTGTCGCACTTCCGCCGCGCGCGGCTCGAATCCAGGCTCCAGTCCATCGCTCCCCAGGTCCGCGTCCTTGGTGCCTGGCACGTCTATTTCGTCGAAGCCGAGACCGGCGCCACGCCGGATGCCGCCACGCTGCGCCGCATCCTGCAGGCCGGCGATGACGCCGCCGCACTGGCCGACGGCGCGGTCTCGCGCTTCGTCACCCCGCGCCTCGGCACACTGTCGCCATGGGCGAGCAAGGCCACCGAACTGCTGCGCGGTGCCGGCCAGCCGGTGAAGCGCGTCGAGCGCGGCCTGCGCATCGATCTGGAAGGCTGGGACGACGCGCAACAGGCGCTGGCGAAGGCGCTGCACGATCCGATGACGCAGTCGCTGCTCGCCACGCGCGAGCAGGCGTCGGCGCTGTTCGCCGCCCCGGCGCGCGGTCAACTGGAACGCATACCACTGGCACAGTTGGAAGCCGCCAACGCGCGGCTGGGCCTGGCGCTGGCCGAGGACGAGATCGATTACCTGCGCGCGCGCTACGGCGAACTCGGCCGCGATCCGTCGGACGTCGAACTGATGATGTTCGCGCAGGCGAACTCCGAGCACTGCCGGCACAAGATCTTCAACGCCAGTTGGACCATCGACGGCAAGGACCAGGACCGCTCGCTGTTCCGCATGATCAAGCACACGCATGCGCAGACGCCGGAGCACACGCTCAGCGCTTACAGCGACAACGCGGCGGTGGTAGAAGGCTATCCGGCGGCGCGCTTCCGTCCAGGCGGCGATGGCCAGTACCGCCTCGAGGCGACGCTGGACTCCGCGTTCTGCATCAAGGTGGAAACGCACAACCACCCGACCGCGATCGCGCCGTTTCCCGGCGCCAGCACCGGTGCCGGCGGCGAGATCCGCGACGAGGGCGCGACCGGCCGCGGCGGCAAGCCGAAGGCCGGCCTGACCGGCTTCTCGGTCTCGCACCTGCGCATCCCCACGCTGCCGCAGCCGTGGGAGGCGTCGCGCGCACTGAACCCGCGCATGGCGCCGGCGCTGGAGATCATGCTCGACGGCCCGCTTGGCGGCGCCGCGTTCAACAACGAGTTCGGCCGGCCCAACCTGCTGGGCTACTTCCGCAGCTTCGAGCTGCCGGAAGGCGAGGGCCTTACCCGCGCCTACGACAAGCCGATCATGCTGGCCGGCGGCCTAGGCGCGATCGACCGCATCCAGGTGGAGAAGAAGACGCTGTCCGCTGGCGACGCGGTGATCGTGCTCGGCGGCCCGGCGATGCTGATCGGCCTGGGCGGTGGTGCCGCCAGCTCGGTGGCGTCCGGCGAAAGCGCCGAGGAACTCGACTTCGCCAGCGTGCAGCGTGACAACCCCGAGATGGAGCGTCGCTGCCAGGAGGTCATCGATCGCTGCGTGGCGATGGGCGAAAACAATCCGATCCTGTGGTTCCACGACGTCGGCGCGGGTGGTCTGTCCAACGCGATCCCCGAACTGCTGCACGACTCCGGCGTGGGTGGCGTGATCGACCTGGGCAAGGTGCCTAGCGACGATCCTTCGCTGTCGCCGATGCAGTTGTGGTGCAACGAATCGCAGGAACGCTACGTGCTCGGCGTGCCGCAGGCGCGGTTGACCGAATTCGCCGCGATCTGCGAACGCGAGCGTTGCCCGTTCGCGGCTGTGGGCGTGGCAACCGCCGAGGAGCGCTTGGTGGTCGGTTACGGCGCCGCCGTCGATACCCTTCCTCCGCCTGCTGGGGAGGGGGCTGACAGCTACCCAATCGACCTGCCGATGGACGTGCTGTTCGGCAAGGCGCCGAAGATGCATCGCGACACGGGATACCCGGAGGCACCGAAGTGGCCGGCGTTGCAGACCTCCGCGTTGGACCTGCGCGAGGCCGGCCTGCGCGTGCTGGCGCATCCGACCGTGGCATCGAAGCAGTTCCTGATCACCATCGGCGACCGCAGCGTTGGCGGCCTGACCGCGCGTGACCAGCTGGTCGGCCCGTGGCAGATGCCGGTCGCCGACTGCGCGATCACCCTGAGCGACTACGAAGGCTTCGTAGGCGAGGCGATGGCCATCGGCGAACGCACGCCACTGGCGCTGCTGGATGCCGCCGCGGCCGCCCGCATGGCGGTGGGTGAAGCCATCACCAACCTGTGCGCCGCACCGGTCGAATCGCTGCATCGCGTAAAGCTGTCGGCCAACTGGATGGCCGCTGCCGGCCATCCGGGTGAAGACGCGCTGCTGTTCGATGCGGTGAAGGCCGTCGGCATGGAGCTGTGCCCGGACCTGGACATCAGCATCCCGGTCGGCAAGGACTCGCTGTCGATGCAGGCGCAGTGGCACAGCGATGGTCAGGCGCAGAAATCGGTGTCGCCGGTGTCGCTGATCATCAGCGCCTTCGCGCCGGTCACCGACGTGCGCCAGCAGCTGACCCCGCTGCTGTCGCGCGACGACGACAGCGACCTGTGGCTGATCGGCCTGGGCGCCGGCAAGCAGCGCCTCGGCGGTTCGGTGCTGGCTCAGGTGTATCCGCAGTCCGGCGGCGACGGTGCATGGCCGGCGTTCGCTGGCGGCGACCGCGACGAAAGCGTGCCGGACCTCGACGATCCGCAGCGCCTGCGCGACTTCTTCCACCTGATCGCCGATGCGCGCGAAGCCGGCCTGCTGCTGGCCTACCATGACCGCAGCGATGGCGGCGCGTTCGCCGCGCTGTGCGAAATGGCCTTCGCCTCGCATCGCGGGCTGGACATCAATCTGGACGGCTGGGGTGACGACGCGTTCCGCACGTTGTTTGCCGAGGAACTCGGTGCGGTGGTGCAGGTGGCCGATGAAGACCGCGCCGCGTTCGCCGACCTGGTCGAGCGCCATGCCCTGACCGAATGCGCGCAGCGCATCGCGCGCCCGACCACCGCATCGGTCGTGCGCGTGCAGCAGGAAGGCGACGTGCTGGCCGAATGGCGCTGGGAAGAACTGTTCGACGCCTGGTGGTCCGTCACGCACGCCATGCAGAAGCTGCGCGACAACCCCGACGCCGCCGACCAGGAGCGCGACACCGCGCGCCAGTTCGGTCGCACCGGCCTGAAGCCGAAGCTCTCGTTCGACGCCGCCGAGGACGTCGCCGCCCCGTTCATCGCCACCGGCAAGCGCCCAAAGGTGGCGATCCTGCGCGAGCAGGGCGTCAATGGGCAGATCGAGATGGCATCGGCGTTCGCCCGCGCCGGTTTCGATGCGTTCGACGTGCACATGAGCGACCTGATCAGCAGTCGCGTGGCGCTGGACGGTTTCAGCGGCCTGGCCGCGTGCGGCGGCTTCAGCTACGGCGATGTGCTGGGCGCGGGCCGCGGCTGGGCGACCTCGATCCTCGAGCGTGCCGCCCTGCGCGACGCCTTCGCCGCGTTCTTCGCGCGGCAGGACACGTTCTCGCTGGGCGTCTGCAACGGCTGCCAGATGATGAGCCAACTGAAGGACATCATTCCCGGCGCGCAGCACTGGCCGCAGTTCCTGCGCAACCAGAGCGAGCAGTTCGAAGCGCGCGTGGCGCTGCTGGAAGTACAGGAGTCGCCGTCGGTGTTCTTCCGCGGCATGGCCGGTTCGCGCATTCCGGTGGCGGTGGCGCATGGCGAAGGCCGCGCGTCGTTCGCCGGCGCGGTCGACCAGGCGGCCGCGCGCGTGGCGCTGCGCTATGTCGACGGCGACGGCAACATCGCCGCGCTGTATCCGCAGAATCCGAACGGTTCGCCCGACGGCATCACCGGCCTGACCAGCGACGACGGCCGCGCGACGATCCTGATGCCGCACCCGGAGCGCACCCCGCGCAGCGCCAACCACAGCTGGGCTCCGGCGGGCTGGCCCGACGACTCGCCGTGGCTGCGCATGTTCCGCAACGCGCGGGTGTGGATGGGATGAACCTGCGCGCCCGCCGGTGATGGCGGGCGACGCCGGGGCAATGCGGCACCTGATAAAGTCCGGGGCGTTAACAGGGCCTGGGAGGCCTTCCGTGGACGCAGCCGCGCTCGACAATCCGCTTTCCGACGACGAGCGCATCGTCGCGGCCCTGCTGGCCCGCGGACGGCTGAAAGAGGCCGACCTCGCGCGCGCACGGCGGTTGAAGGAAGAGACGGGTGGCGATCTGTTGGCGCTGCTGTCGCGCCTGGGCCTGGTGTCCGAACGCGATCATGCGGAGACCGCCGCCGAGGTGCTCGGGCTGCCGCTGGTGGTGGCCAAGGACGCGCCCGACGCGCCGCCGGAATCGGTCGCGTTGTCGCAGCGTTTTCTCAAGCAATTCCATGTCTGCCCGGTAGGCGAAGACGAAACCCACATCGACCTGCTGATGGCCGATCCGCAGGACCGGTATGCGCTGGATGCGGTGCGGCTGGCCACCGGTCGTGCCATCCGGCCGCAGGTCGCGTTGCGGTCGGAGATCAGCGACCTGATCGAGCGCTACTACGGACAGGGTCGCAGCGCGATGGGCGCGATCGTCGAGAATGCGGATGGCGAGACCACCGCCGACCTCGACGACGTCGAGCACCTGCGCGACCTGGCATCGGAAGCGCCGGTCATCCGCCTGGTCAACCTGGTGATCCAGCGTGCGGTCGAACTGCGCGCGTCCGACATCCACATCGAGCCGTTCGAGAACCGGTTGAAGGTGCGCTACCGCATCGACGGCGTGCTGGAGGAGGGCGAAAGCCCGCCGGCCAACCTCACCGCTGCGGTGATCAGCCGCGTCAAGATCATGGCCAAGCTCAACATCGCCGAGCGCCGCCTGCCGCAGGATGGCCGCATCATGCTGCGCGTGCAGGGCAAGGAACTCGACCTGCGCGTGTCCACCGTGCCGACCGCGCACGGCGAGAGCGTGGTGATGCGCCTGCTCGACCGCGAGACGGTGGTGTTCGATTTCAAGAAGCTCGGCTTCACCGATGCGTTCCTGCCGCAGTTCCAGAAAGTGCTGGAGCAGCCGCATGGCATCCTGCTGGTCACGGGTCCGACCGGTTCGGGCAAGACCACCACGCTGTATACCGCGCTGAGCAAGCTCAACACGCCGGACGTCAAGATCATCACGGTCGAGGATCCGGTCGAGTACCAGATCGAAGGCATCAACCAGATCCAGGCCAAGCCGCAGATCGGGCTGGACTTCGCGCATGCGCTGCGCAGCATCGTCCGCCAGGACCCGGACATCATCATGATCGGCGAAATGCGCGACCTCGAGACCGCGCGCATCGCCATCCAGTCCGCGCTGACCGGCCATCTGGTGCTGTCCACGCTGCACACCAACAACGCGGCCGGCGGCATCACCCGCATGCTCGACATGGGGGTGGAGGATTACCTGATGACCTCCACCATCAACGGCATCCTCGCCCAGCGCCTGGTGCGCCGGCTGGAGCCGACGCATGCGGAGAAGTACGCCGCGTCGCCGGAGGAGATCGAGAAGTTCGGCCTGCGCCGGTTCCAGCCGCAGGGCGAGATCTTCCTGTACCGCCCGCGCGGGTCGGCCATTGCGCCGACCGGCTATCTCGGCCGCACCACCATCGTCGAATTCCTGGTGATGAACGACGCGATCCGCCGCGCGATCATGCGCCACGCCGGCATGGGCGAGATCGAGCAGCTCGCGCGCGAGAACGGCATGCGGACCATGTACGAGGACGGCATCGTCAAGGCGATGTCCGGCGAAACCACCATCGAGGAAGTGCTGCGCGTTACCGAGGAGGGGTGAAGCGATGAAGCGGATGCTGCTCGGATACGTCGTGATCGCGCTGTGCGCGATGCCGGTGATCGCATCGGCGGCCAAGCCCGCACCGAAGACGCTGTCGCGCAGCGAACTGCCTGCCGGCTTCGCGATCGGAACGGCCTCGCCGTCGCTGGCGCTGCAGGTCGAGGTGGTGGACGGCAAGGTCATCGCCTCGGCGCCCGCCGGCGACGGACCGGGCAACCTGCGTGCCGCGCGCAGTGGCGACGCCGCGCAGACCACGCTGATGGTCAGCAGTGCGCTGGTCGAGGCGGTGAAGTTCGACCTGTACGTCTCGCTGGATGGCGAGCGGTTCACCTACGCCAGCAGTTGCGGCGTCACCCCCGGCGTCTCTTCGTTCGAGATGTGGGAGCAGCCGGTGAAGCTGTTCGCACTCGGCAATCCGCGCGTGCTGCCGAAGGGGCGCATGGCCTGCGACTGAGCCGTCGCCTCGCGTCATCGGCGCGGGCTTTCGTCGTTCTTCCGCTGACGTTCGCTGCGGCGCGACTTTCCCCTCGCGCGGTGCTCGTGAATACTCCGGTGTAATCGTTTCCATCGATGGGTGGCGTGGATAGCATCGGACCTGCGCGCGCGGCATTGCTGGCCGCGCTGACACTGACGGGAACGGCGGAGGCGGCGGAAGCGCGGAAGACCTACGCCAATCCCCTCGACATCGACTACCGCTACAACTTCGAGCAGGAAAGCCGGGGCATTTCGTACCGCACCGGCGCCGACCCGGTGATCGTGCGCCACGGCGATGCCTATTACCTGTTCCAGACCCTGGCTGATGGTTACTGGCGCTCGACCGATCTGGTGGACTGGACGTTCATCGCGCCGAGCCGCTGGCCGTTCGACAGCATGGTCGCGCCGGCGGTGATCTCCGACGGCGATCGCCTGGTGGTGATGCGCTCGCTGTTCTCGCCCGGCGCGGTGCTGGAGTCGCGCGATCCCGCCAGTGGCCGTTTCGATTTCCTGACGCGCATGCTGCCGGAACTGCCGAACGCGGTGCCGCCCGGTCGCGATGTCGGCCTGCCCGGCTGGCGCAACGGCGATCCGCAGCCGGACAGGATTCCACCCGGGCCGTGGGATCCCGCGTTCTTCAAGGACGACGACGGCCGCTGGTACCTGTACTGGGGCTCGTCGGATACGTTTCCGCTGTACGGCATCGCGCTCGACATGTCGAAGGGCATGCGCTACGTCGGCACACCGCGTGCGTTGCTTGCGCTGGATCCCGAGCGGCACGGCTGGGAGCGCTTCGGCCAGGACCATCGTGGCGCCGTGTTCCCCGACGGCACGCCGGTCGGCAACTACATGGAAGGTGCGTGGATGACGAAGGTGCGGGGCAGGTACTACCTGCAGTACGGCGCGCCGGGTACCGAGCACAACGCTTACGCCACCGGCACCTATGTCGGCGACAGCCCGCTGGGTCCGTTCGCATACGCGCCTTACAACCCGGTGGGCTACAAACCCGGCGGTTTCGTGCAGGGTGCGGGCCACGGCTCCACGTTCCAGGACGCGTACGGCAACTGGTGGAACACCGGCACGCCGTGGCTCGGCTACAACTGGACCTTCGAGCGTCGCATCGCGATGTTTCCGGCGGCGTTCAGCGCGGACGGGCAGATGTCGGTCAGCACCCGCTTCGGCGATTTTCCGCATTACGTGCCGGATGAACCGAATGCCGATCCGGAAGACCTGTTCACCGGCTGGATGCTGCTGTCGTGGCGAAAGGCGGTGACCGCATCGACGACGCTGCTGGGCCATGCCGCGGCCAACGTGACGGACGAGAATCCGCGCACGTTCTGGGTGGCGGGCAGGAATGAAGCGGGGCAGACGCTGACGCTGGACCTCGGCGCATCAAAGACGCTGCGTGCGGTGCAGGTGAACTTCGCCGATTACCAGTCCGGGCGCTACGGCGATGCGGACGACATCTACACGGAGTTCGCGCTGGAGCATTCGACGGACGGACGTCGGTGGCAGCCGCTGGCAGCCACCGGCACGCCGCGTCGTGACCGCCCCAACGCCTACTTCCAGCTGCCGGCGCCGGTCAGTGCGCGCTACGTGCGCTATGTGCACGGGCATGTCGGCGCTGCGCACCTGGCGATCAGCGACCTGCGCGTGTTCGGTGATGCGGGTGGCCGTGCACCGGCCGCGCCGCGCAAGGTTACCGCTCGCCGCGACGCCGATCCGCGCCAGGCCTTTGTCCGTTGGCAGCCCGTGCGTGGCGCGGTCGGCTACAACGTGCGCTGGGGCATCGCGCCGGACCGCTTGAACCTGGGCTACCAGGTGTTCGCCGACCGGCCGACGACGCTGGAACTGCGCGCGCTCAGTCGCGATGTCGGCTACCACGTGGCGGTGGAAGCGTTCGACGAGAACGGCGTATCGCCGTTGAGTACGACGGTCGCGATGCCCTGAACGCAAAAAGAAAGGCCCGGCAATGCCGGGCCCTTCTTCGTTGCCTTGCTCCGGGTTACAGGTCGATACCGAAACCCACGCCGGCCGACTTCTCGTCGCCACTGAACGCGCCACCGATGCTGAAGGACGCGCGCTCGCCGATCGGCTTGGAGTAGCCCACCGACAAGGCGTTCTCGCCGTTCTGCCAACCCGCACCCACCGCCACTCGCCCGCGCGGACTGCGGCTGCCGGCGGCGTTGATCGCCATGTTCAACATCGCCGAACTCATCGCGCCCATCTTGTCCAGGCGGCGGTCCTGCTCGGAGAAGCGGCGGTCCACGTCGCCCCGGAAGGCGTTGAAGTCGTCCTCCAGTGCCTTGACCTGGAAGTCGGCATAGGCCTTGGCGCTGGACAGCGTGCTTGCCGAGGATTGGTCGGTGTAGGACTGCGCGCTGCTGAGCGTGTTGGCGTCGCCCGCATCGGCGTAGGACGCGGCCGTGGCGGGCACGTCGGTTGCCGCGGTGGCATCGGCCGGTGTCGCGACCGCCGGTTGGCCACTGGCGACGGCGCCGCCGCCGGAGGCATCCGTGGTCGTCGCCGTGCCGCGTGCAGGCGACGATGCGCCGCCGCCGTTGCCCGGCGCGGACGCCGTCTCGCCCGCCACGTGGCCCTGGCTCGCCTGCGTGGGCGGTGCGGTGCCGGCAGAAGCCGTCGACGTCGTCGTGCCGCTGCCCGATCCGTTGTACATGCCGTACAACTCGTTGAGCTTGGCATCGACGGCGGTGAACGCCGCGCCCACGTTGTTGTACGACGTGCCCTGGATCGTGTAGCTCGGCGCGATGAACACGCCGCCCGAGAAGCCGGCACCCCCGCCCAGCGCGCTGGCCACGAAGCTCAGCTGCGACAGGTTCACCGCATCGGTGGCCTGGGTGCCGGCCGCGACGTTGGTGACCTGCCGTTCGCCGCCGACCCTGCCGACGGACACGGTGTCCTCGCGATCCGCCACCGAGTCGCCGCCGATCGCCACGCTGTTGTCGGCTTCGGCGGTGGCCAGGTTGCCCAGCGCGACGGCATTGACACCGGGGGTGTAGGCACCGCCACCGACGGCGACCGAGTAGTCACCGGAGGCTTCGGTCGGGAGGAAGCCGGAGAACGCACCACCGACAGCGACGCTGTTGTCGCCACTGGCGACAGCGTTGGAACCCAGCGCGGTGCTGTCGTAGTTGCTCGCCACCGCGCCGAAGCCCAATGCGGTCGCGCTTTCCTGCGACGCTTGCGCACCGTAGCCGAAGGCCGATGCGGCGAAGGCGGATGCGCTGCTGTAGCTGCCGATGGCGGCCGAGCCGTCACCCGAGGCATCGCTGCGGAAGCCGTTCGCGGTGGCCTGGAGGCCCGACGCCGCGCTTTCCGCACCGGTCGCCGTGGCGTAGGCGCCCGACGCCGTGGCGCCCGCACCGGTCGCGGTCGCGCCGGTGTCGCTGGCCACGGCACCTGCACCCACTGCCGTCGCATCATCCGCGGTCGCTTCGGTGCTGGCGTAGACGGGATTGCCGTCGGCATCCAGGATCGGATCGCCGTTTTCGTCGAACAGTTGGCGTTGTCCGCCGATCGCGACGGAACCCGCGCCTGCCGCTTGCGCACCGGCACCGTTGGCGACGCTGTTCGCACCGGTGGCGGTGGCATTGAAGCCGGTGGCGGTCGCGCCATCGGCCAATGCGAACGCACCGGAACCGCTCGCCGTCGCGCCGAAGCCATCGGCCAGCGCCGCGGAGCCGGACGCCGTGGCGTAGTCGCCGTTGGCCGTGGCGTCGTCGCTGCCGTCGCCCGCACCGTTCGCCTTGAAGTAGCGGGTGGCGTTTTCCGAGGCGTTGGCGATGGCGTTCAACTGGTCCAGGTTCACCGCGTCGGTGCCTTCCGTGCCGGCCGCGACGTTGGTGATCTGCCGTTCCGCACCGACATCGCCGACCGAGACGGTGTCGTCGCGGTCGTTCCACGAATTGGCGCCGATCGCGACGCTGTTCGTCGCCTCTGCCACCGAATTCACGCCCAAGGCCACGCTGTCGTCGCCATCGGCGTAACTGTTGTGGCCGAGCGCGGTGCTGTACTCGCCGGTGGCCCAGGCGCCGTTGCCGAACGCCGAACTGCCGGTGCCGCTGGCACGCGTATTGATCAGGCCGAAGAACGTGGTGCCGCCGACGGCGGTGCTTTCATCGCCGCCCGCACTCGCGCTTTCGCCCACGGCGGTCGCGCCGCTGCCGCCCGCGGCCGCGCCGTAACCGAATGCCGAGGCGAAATCGCCGCCCGCGCTGCTGTAGCCGCCGACCGTGGTGGAGGCCAGGCCATCCGCACTGCTGCGGAAGCCGACGGCCGTGGACTGTGTTGCCGATGCCGAGGCTTCGGTACCCAACGCGGTGGCGTAGGCGCCGGACGCGTCCGCGCCCGCACCGACGGCACTCGCGCCGACCTCGCCGGCGAGGGCGCCGGCACCGATCGCCGTCGCATCGTCTGCGGTGGCTCCAGTGCTCGCGTAGACCGGATTGCCATCGGCGTCCAGGATGGGATCGCCGTTTTCGTCGAACAACTGGCGTTGTCCGCCGAGCGCCACGGAACCCGCGCCGATGGCTTGCGCACCGGCACCGTTGGCGACGCTGTTCGCACCGGTGGCGGTGGCGTTGAAGCCGGTCGCCGTGGCGCCGTCGGCCAGCGCGAACGCACCGGACCCGGTCGCCGTCGCACCGATGCCATCGGCCAGCGCCGCCGAGCCGGAGGCCGTGGCGTAGTCGCCATTGGCGGTGGCGTCATCGCTTCCATCACCGGTGCCGTTCGCCTTGAAGTAGCGCGTGGCGTTCTCCGAGGCATCGGCTACGGCGTTCAACTGGTCCAGGTTCACTGCGTCGGTGCCTTCCGTGCCGGCCGCGACGTTGGTGATCTGGCGTTCGCTGCCCGCACTGCCGACCGACACCGTGTCCTCACGGTCAGCGACCGAATCGCCACCGATGGCGACGCTGTTGTCGGCTTCGGCGGTTGCCAGGTTGCCCAGCGCCACCGAATTGAAGCCTGGCGTATACGCACCGCCACCCACGGCAACGGAGTAGTTGCCCGAGGCTTCCGTCGGGATGAAGCCGAAGAACGCGCCACCGACCGCCACGCTGTTGTTGCCGCTGGCAATCGCGTTCGAACCCAGCGCGGTGCTGTCCAAGTTGCTGGCGACCGCACCGAAGCCGAGCGCCGTGGCGCTGTTTCCGCTGGCGTCGGCGCCATAGCCGAAGGCCGACGCGCCGAAGCTGGAGGCGCTGCTGTAGCCACCGATGGCGGTGGCGGCATCGTCGGACGCATCGCTGCGGAAGCCGATGGCCGTCGCCTGCGTGCCCGAGGCGCCGGCCTCGGTACCGACGGCAGAGGCGTAGGCGCCGGACGCATTCGCGCCCGCACCTGTCGCGGTAGCGCCGATCTCGCTGGCGACCGCGCCTGCGCCAAGGGCCGTTGCATCGTCTGCCGTTGCCTCCGTGCTGGCGTAGACCGGATTGCCATCGGCATCCAGGATCGGATTGCCGTTCCCGTCGAGCAGTTGCCGCTGTCCGCCGACCGCAACCGCGCCAGCTCCCGATGCTTGTGCACCCGCACCGTTGGCCACGCTGTTGCTGCCCGTCGCCGTGGCGTTGAAGCCGGTCGCGGTCGCACCGTTGGCCAGTGCGAACGCACCGGAACCGGTCGCCGTCGCGCCGACGCCGTCGGCCAATGCCGCGGAACCTGACGCGGTGGCGTAATCGCCATTCGCCACGGCATCGTCCGTGCCGTCGTTCGCGCCATTCGCCTTGAAGTAGCGGGTCGCGCCCGCGGAGGCCTCAGCGACCGCATTGAGCTGGTCCAGGTTCACCGCATCGGTGCCTTCGGTGCCCGCAGCGACGTTGGTGATCTGGCGCTCTGTACCCACGTCGCCGACCGACACCGTGTTGTCGCGGTCGGCGGTCGAGTTCGCGCCGAGCGCCACGCTGTTGTCGCCCAGCGCCGTGCTGTAGAAGCCGACCGCCGTGCTGTTGTCGCCGCTGGCCCAGGATTCCGCACCCAGTGCGGTGGCGTAGTCGCCCGGCGCGTAGGAGAAGAAGCCGGCGGCAGTGCTTTCGATGCCCGATGCTTCCGACAGGCTGCCGGCCGCGAGGCTGTAGTCGCCCGCCGCGATCGCGCCGGCACCGAATGCCGCCGCGCTGAATCCGCTGGCCTGCGTGTAGACGAGCAGGCCGAAGCCGGGGATCAGGTCGGCCGGTCCACCGACCGCCACGCTGTAGTCGCCGGTGGCGCCGCTGGCATGGCCGAAGCTCGATGCGTACGACCCGGTGGCCGTGCTGCCGTAGCCGAATGCGGAACTCGCTTCACCGCTGGCCTCGCTGAGTACGCCGAAGGACGAACTGCCAAGGCCTGACGCCAGGCTGCCGGAACCGACCGCCGTGGCACCGAGGCCGGAGGCGACGGTGTTGACGGTGATCGGATTGCCATTCGCATCGAAGGCATCCACCGAGCCGCCGATGGCGATGCTGGAGTCGCCACTGGCCTCCGCACTGCTGCCGTTGGCGACGCTGTTCGCGCCGGTAGCGGTGGCGTTGAAGCCGGTTGCCGTGGCGCCGTCGGCCAGGGCGAAGGCGCCGGAACCGGTGGCGGTGGCGCCGACGCCATCGGCGAAGGCCGCGGAGCCGGATGCGGTCGCATAGTCGCCGTTCGCCACGGCATCATCGGTGCCGTCTTCTTCGCCATTGGCCTTGAAGTAGCGTGTCGCGTTTTCCGACGCTTCCGCCACTTCGTTCAACTGGGCCAGGTTCACCGCATCGGTATCCTCGGTGCCCGCCGCGACGTTGGTGATCTGCCGCTCACTGCCCGCACTGCCGACGGAGACAGTGTCTTCGCGATCGGCAACGGAATCACCGCCGATGGCGACGCTGTTGTCGGCTTCGGCGGTTGCCAGGTTGCCGAGGGCGACCGAGTTGAAGCCCGGCGTATACGCGCCACCACCGACGGCGACGGAGTAGTTGCCCGACGCTTCGGTCGGAATGAAGCCGAAGAACGCACCACCGACGGCGACGCTGTTGTTGCCGCTGGCGATGGCGTTGGAGCCGAGCGCGGTGCTGTCGGAGTTGCTGGCGACCGCGCCGAAGCCTAACGCCGTGGCGCTGTTGCCGCTGGCCTCGGCACCGTAGCCGAAGGCCGAGGCGCCGAAGTTCGATGCGCTGCTGTAGCCACCGATGGCGGTGGCTGCATCATCCGACGCATCGCTGCGGAAGCCGACCGCCGTGGCCTGGATGCCGGACGCCGCAGCCTCGGTACCCACCGCCGACGAATAAGCGCCGGATGCATTCGCACCTGCGCCTACCGCGCTTGCGCCGGTATCGCTGGCAACCGCGCCAGCACCCACCGCAGTGGCATCGTCTGCCGTCGCCTCCGTACTCGCGTAGACCGGATTGCCATCGGCATCGAGGATCGGGTCACCATTCTCGTCGAGCAGCTGGCGCTGACCGCCGACCGCAACCGCGCCTGCGCCCGATGCCTGTGCGCCGGCACCATTGGCGACGCTGTTCGCACCGGTCGCCGTCGCGTTGAAGCCGGAGGCGGTCGCACCGTTGGCGAGCGCGAACGCACCGGAACCAGTGGCCGTCGCACCGACGCCATCTGCAAGCGCCGCAGAACCGGAGGCCGTGGCGTAGTCGCCATTGGCGACCGCGTCATCCGTGCCGTCGTTGGCACCATTTGCCTTGAAGTAACGCGTGGCATTACCCGAGGCTTCGGCGACCGCGTTGAGCTGGTCGAGGTTCACCGCGTCCGTTCCCTCAGTGCCCGCGGCCACGTTGGTGATCTGCCGTTCGCTGCCGGCGCGACCGACGGAGACACTGTCCTCCCGGTCGGCGACCGAGTCGCCGCCGAGCGCGACGCTGTTGTCGGCGCTGGCCGACGCGAGGTTGCCGATCGCCGTGGCATTGGTGCCCGGCGCCCAGGCGCCGCCACCTACCGCCGTCGAAAAATCACCGGAGGCTTCGGTCGGCAGGAAGCCGAGCAGCGAACCGCCCACGGCGACGCTGTTGTAGCCCGTCGCGAGGGAGCCGGAACCCAGTGCCGTGCTGTCGCCGCCACTGGCATCCGCGCCGTAGCCGACGGCCGTGTCGAAGCTGCCCGACGCGTTGGCGAATCCACCGAGCGCAACGGTGGCGACGCCGGTCGCCGTGCTCGTGTGGCCGGCGGCCAATGCCTGCGTGCCCGAGGCGGTGGACGAACTGCCGAACGCACCGGCGTACGCGCCCGTGGCGCGGCTGCCCGTGCCCACCGCACTCGCACCGGCGCCCGTCGCGTTCGCCAGCGTGCCGACCGCGGTCGCATTCGCGCCGGTCGCATTGCTCTGGCTACCCAGCGCCGTCGCGCCCTGCGCGGTCGCGCTGCTGTCGTAGCCCACGGCCGTGGCATTCACGCCCTTGGCTTCCGCATAGCCGCCGATGGCCGTGGCGCCCGCCTTGTTGGCGATGCTCTTGTAGCCGACCGCGACGGCATGGCGACCGGACGCGTCGACGTCGTCGCCGCAGGACACGGCGTTCTCGCCAGGGCGTCCGTCGATGATGGGCTTGCCACGCGCATCCACGCAGAAGGCAGGACCCGTCCCGATCTGCGGCTTGTCGTTCTGCGGCTGGCCTTTCTGTTTGTCATGGGCCAATGCCGCGCCGAACGGCGCACCGGCAAGCAGGGCCGAGACCAGCAGCGTCACGCCAAGCCGCGCGCGCACCCGCGCGCCGGACGACATCACGCCGTGCGCGCGACGCGCGAACTCCGAGGCCACCACCAGCATGCCAAGGGAAGGGTTCCACACCTTGCTGTAAATCCTGTTCATGGATCACGTCCTTCATTCTGTGTTTTCGGGGGAATACGACAGCGCCCGGACCATGCGGCACGGGAATCGAGGCGGACTGCGTCAGGCAAACAGACAGCGCGGCATGCGACAGGGGAGACGCATGGCCGGGTCGCACGAAGCAACGGAAACGGAGACGGAAGTGCAGGGATCGTGCGGAAGACGCGTGACGGGTCGCCGCTGGCGTGCGCAACGCGACGCGGAGGCGTCACGAAAAAACAGGCGTGCACATGGATCTTCGAAACGAAATGCCGCGTCGAAAAACGATTCCCTCATTCCCCATCCCCTCATCCCGAGATGATGCAAAACAACTCCGTGTGATCGAACACTACATCCGCGTTGTGCAATTTGCGAGAGATTTGCTACGTTCGGCGCAACGCGAGAAAACTGCTTGAAACAAGGCGTTAACGTCGTGTGTAGAGCGCGTGCAAAGCATGTAGTCATCGCGTGAAGAGTGCCGTGGCAGGTAAACAGGGGTACATGCACGGTCCGCTTGAAAAGGAAGTCGCAAGTCGTTGAGTAAGCACGTCGTAAACGGGTTACCCAGTTCGTTCATCCTTGTAGACATGGAGCAGGTCAAGTGAATTCATATCCCTCTTTCCACAGTTCGCGTCGTCGTCCTCTCGTTGCTGCGCTCGCCGCAATCGTCACATTCGGAGCCTTCGCGGCGTCCGCCTCGGCGGGCGATGTCAGCACCGCCGGTCTGCGCGACGGCGAAACCTACGACCGGTTCATCGTGAAGTACCGCGATGGCAGCACGGCGCGCACCAGCAGCGCCACGCTGCAGCGTTCGCTGCTTGGCGCGGTGACGCGCTCGGCGCTGGGCGCATCGAACGGCAAGGCCGTCAGCGCATCGAAGCTGCGCAGCCTCGGTATCGGCGCAGAACTCGTGCGGACGTCGCGCAAGCTGGATCGCGTGGAGGCCGAAAGCCTGCTGCGCCAGTTGGCGGCCGACGCCGACGTGGAGTTCGTCGAAGTGGATGCGCGGCGTTACGCGCGCCTGGTACCCAACGACACCTACTACAACCAGTACCAGTGGCATTTCAAGGATCCGGTCGGCGGCATCAACCTGCCGGCCGCGTGGGACAACGCGACCGGTGCGGGCGTCGTCGTCGCGGTGCTGGACACCGGCATCACCGCGCACAGCGACATGGATGCCAACATCCTGCCGGGCTACGACTTCATCAGCGACACGTTCGTCTCGCGCGACGGTGACGGGCGAGACGCGAATCCGCGCGACGAGGGCGACTGGAATCCCGTCGCGGGCGAGTGCTACGCAGGCTCGCCGGTGCAGGACAGCAGCTGGCACGGCACGCATGTCGCCGGCACCGTCGCCGAAGTGAGCAACAACGCGAAGGGCATGGCCGGCGGCGCGTTCAATGCGAAGGTGGTCCCGGCACGTGTGCTCGGCCGCTGCGGCGGTTACACCTCCGACATCTCCGATGCGGTGATCTGGGCATCCGGCGGCACCGTCGCCGGCGTGCCGGCCAATGCCAATCCCGCGGAGGTGATCAACCTCAGCCTCGGTGGTTCTGGCGCCTGCAGTGCGGTCGAACAGAACGCGTTCAACATCGCCATCGCCAACGGCAGCACGGTGGTGGTGGCGGCCGGCAACGATGCGAGCAACGTCAACGGGTTTTCGCCCGGCAACTGCGCCGGCGTGATCACCGTCGGCGCGACGCGCATCACCGGCGGCATCGCGTCCTATTCCAACTTCGGAACGCGCATCGACATCTCCGCGCCCGGTGGTGGCGGCAGCGTGGACGGCAATCCGGGCGGCTACGTCTGGTCGGCCGGCAACGCTGGCACCACGGTCCCCACCACCGAGACCTACTTCGGCATGGGCGGCACGTCGATGGCGGCGCCGCACGTGGCGGCCGTCGTCGCGCTGATGCAGAGCGTGGCGGAAACGCCGCTGACGCCGGCGCAGGTGCTGGCGGTCCTCAAGTCCACCGCACGACCGTTCCCGGTGGCGCCGCCGGCGAACCGTCCGATCGGGGCGGGCATCGTCGATGCCGCCGCTGCCGTGCAGGCGGTGATGGGCGGCGGCGAGCCGCCGACCGCCACGCCGCTGGTCAACAACGTCGCCGTCGGTGGCAACGCCGGCACCAAGGATGCGGTGGTGCAGTACGCACTGGTCGTGCCGGCGGGGGCCAAGAACCTGTCGTTCATCAGCTTCGGTGGCAGCGGCAATGCCGATGTCTACGTGAAGTTCGGCAGTGCGGCCACGGCGACGGCCTACGACCTGCGTTCGGTGCGGCCGGGCAACAACGAGGTGATCAACATCGCGAATCCGCAGGCGGGCACCTACTACGTGTCGCTGGTGGGCAAGACGGCGTTCGCCAACGTCAGCGTGCGCGGTACGTTCACCGCGCCCTGAACCACGCGGGTGATGCCGCAGCACGATGGCCCCGGGAGACCGGGGCCGTCGTGTCGTGTGGTGCGTGACGGCCGCGCATGACGGTGGACGGGGGAATACGGTAAGTTGGCGCATTCCCCCATCCGCTGCCGGCATGCCGCTCTACCGCTACAAGGCCCTCAACGCGCACGGTGAAATGCTGGACGGCCAGATGGAAGCCGCCAGCGATGCCGATGTCGTCGCACGCCTGCAGGAGCAGGGGCATCTGCCGGTCGAGGCGGCCTTGGCCGTGGCCGGCAGCGGCGGCAGTTGGCGGCAGCTGTGGCGGCCGAATGCCTTCGCCGGGGACCGGCTGGTGCAGTTCACCCAGCAATTGGCCACGCTGCTCGGCGCGGGCCAGCCGCTGGACCGTGCGCTCGGCATCCTGCTGGAGTTGCCGGAAGACGAGAAGGCGCGTCGCGTCATCACCGACATCCGTGACGCGGTGCGTGGCGGCGCACCGCTGTCGACGGCGCTGGACCGGCAGCACGGCCTGTTTTCGCGGCTGTACATCAACATGGTGCGTGCCGGCGAAGCCGGCGGCAGCCTGCACGACACCCTGCAGCGCTTGGGCGATTACCTGGAGCGCAGTCGCGCGCTGAAGGGGCGCGTCGTCAACGCGCTGGTGTATCCCGCCATCCTGCTGGTCGTGGTGGGTTTCGCGCTGCTGTTCCTGCTGGGCTACGTGGTGCCGCAGTTCGCGGTGATGTACGAAAGCCTGGACGTGGCGCTGCCGTGGTTCACGCGCGGCGTATTGTGGGTGGGTGCCTTCGTGCGTGATTTCTGGTACGTGCTGATCGCGGTGCCAGCCGTCGCACTGCTGTGGTTCGGCCGCCGCCTCCGCGACGTCGCATTCCGCAACCGGCTGGATGCCTGGCTGCTCGGTCGTCCGCTGGTCGGCCCCTTGCTGGCGCGCCTGGAAACCGCCCGGCTGGCGCGCACGCTGGGTACGCTGCTGAAGAACGGCGTGCCATTGCTCACCGCGTTGGGGATCGCCCGCAACGTGCTCGGCAACCGTGCACTGGTGGCCGACGTGGAGGCCGCCGCCGAGGACGTCAAGAACGGCCATGGACTGTCCGCATCGCTGGGCAAGGGCAAACGGTTTCCGCGGCTGGCGCTGCAGATGATCCAGGTGGGCGAGGAGTCGGGCGCCCTCGACGGCATGCTGCTGAAGACGGCGGAAACCTTCGAGCAGGAAACCGCTCAGGTGCTGGACCGTATGCTGGCCGCCCTCGTTCCCGCCATCACGCTGGTCCTGGCCGCGGTGGTCGGCGTGGTCATCATCGCCGTGCTGGTCCCGCTGTACGATCTGACCGGCGCCATCAACTGAGCATCACTGGAGAGTCCGTCCCATGTCCCGCATGCGTCCGATCAATGCGTTCCGCTCCCCGCGCTCCCAGCAGGGTTTCAGCCTGCTCGAGATCATCATCGTGCTGGTGCTGATCGGCGGCATCCTGGTGCTGGTCGGCAGCCGCGTGATGGGTGGTGCGGACAGCGGCAAGGTGAAGCTGGCGCAATCCCAGTTGCAGACCCTCGCCGGCAAGGTCGAAACCTACCAGCTGGACACGGGCCGTTACCCGACGCAGCTCACCGACCTGGTGACCAATCCGGGCAATGCCACCGGTTGGCTGGGGCCGTATGCGAAGGAAAGCGAATTGCAGGATCCCTGGAAGAATCCGATCGGATACCGCATCCCCGGTGAAGCGCAGCGCTTCGACCTGATCAGCCTCGGCGCCGACGGCAAGGTCGGTGGCGACAGCGTCAACGCGGACATCAAGAACGAGTAAGCACGGCGTCCACTGCCGTGGCATTCCGCGCCGCCCCCGTACACGTGCTCCCTTCCGGGGCGGTCGCCGCGCGCGCCGGCGGTTTCACGCTGCTGGAAACGCTGCTGGTCATGACGCTGATGGCGGCGGCGGCGATCCTCGCGGCGATGGTGTTCACCGGTGGCATGGAGGGCATGCGGCTGCGTTCGGAGTCGAAGGAAGTCGCCGCGCAGCTGCGCTACACACGGGCGCGGGCCATCGCGACGGGACAGCCGCAGGTCTTCCGGATCGATCCGCGCGCGCATGCCTGGGAAGCCGCCGGCGATCGTCGAGGCCACATCGATGCATCGCTGTCCGTCGTCTTCACCGGCGCTCGCCAGGCGCAGGTGCGGGCCGGCGAGGGCGCGATCCTGTTTTTCCCGGATGGCGGCTCCACGGGTGGTCGGGTCACGCTGTCCGCCGGGACGGCGGCCTGGAGCGCGGACGTGGCCTGGCTGACCGGCGAGACGCGATTGCTGCGCGACGAGGTGCGGGCGCCATGACGCCGCCAACGCGCCGCCGGCAGCACGGCTTCAGCCTGCTCGAAGTGATCGTCGCCTTCGCCCTGCTCGCGCTGGCGTTGACCTTGCTGCTCGGGTCGCTGTCCAGCGCAAGCCGGCAGGTGCGCGACTCGGCGGACAGCAGTCGCGCCACCCTGCATGCGCAGTCGCTGCTGGCGCAGCTGGGTGCGGGCGAGGTGCTGCAGCCAGGCCGGCAGGAAGGCACGTTCGAAGGCGACCGCTACCACTGGCAGCTCGACGTCGTACCGTTCGCCGATCCGCTCGCGGCGCGCGCCCAGCTCGATCCGGGCGGCCCGCAATTGCTCGACGTGCGGCTGGCGGTGCGCTGGGGCAGCGAGCGTGGACAGGCGATGCAGTGGCGCACGCTGCGGTTGGCGCCGCGCGACATCAACCAGGCGGTGTCGCCGTGATGCGCGCGCGCGGCTTCACGCTGCTCGAAGTGCTGGTGGCGCTGGTGCTGTTGGCCGCCGGGCTGGCGCTGGCGTTCGCAACGCTGCGTTCGTCCATCGCCGTGGTCGCGCGCGGCGAGGACATGGCACAGGCCAGCGAGCGCATGCGCGCGGTGCATGGTTACCTGCGCGCGCGGCTGGCATCGGCGCAACCCATCGTGTTCGCCACCGACCGCGGCACGCTGCGGCAGGCGCGCTTCCTGGGGACGCCGCAGCGCATGCGCTTCGTGTCGGACCTGCCGGACTATCTGGGCTACGGCGGCCCTTACCTGCACGAACTGGTCGCGGACGACGACGGTCGCCTGCAGGTCGCGTTCTCCGTCGCGCGACCGGATGCGTCGCTGGAGGAGGTCGATCTCGCGATGCGTGGACAGCGCGCGGAGCGACTCGCCGACGGCCTGCGCGTGGTGCGCTTCCGCTATCGCGGCCTGGATGCCGAAAACCGGCTCGGGCCATGGCAGGACCGCTGGGAAACGTCGGAGATGCTGCCGCTGCAGGTGAAGGTGGAAGTGGAGGCCGTGCAGGGCGGACGCTGGCCGGACCTGGTGGTCACGCTGGCGCGCAGCGAAGGCGGCGCGGGTGGTGGCCTGTTGCCGGGCGGCGCGAATCCGGTGCTGCCATGAACCACGCGCGCGGTGCGGCCCTGTTGCTCGTGCTGTGGCTGGTGGCATTGCTCACCGCGCTGGTCGGCGCCTATGCGCTGACCGCACGGATGGAGGCCCTGCAGGGACGGGTCGGCAGCCGCGGTGCGCTGGCGCAGGAGATCGCGCGTGCCGGCATGGAGTACGCCCTGGTACGCGTGGCCGACCGCAATCCGGACACGCACTGGCAGCCCAATGGCCGGGCGTATGCGTGGCGCTTCGACGGCCAGGAGGTGCAGGTGCGCATCGTCGACGAGACCGGCAAGGTCGATATCAACCAGGCCGATATCGCGTTGCTGTCCCGCCTGATGCAGGCGCTCGGGCAGCCGCCGGAGGTCAGCGACGCATTGGCGGGCGCGATCGTCGACTGGCGCGATGCCGACAACCTCAGCCAGCCGGTGGGTGGCGCGGAGGACGGCGACTACGCAGCGGCGGGGCGTGACTACGGCGCGAAGGACGCGCCGTTCGAGACCATTGCGGAAATCGAGCAGGTGCTCGGCATGACGCCGGACCTGTACGCGCGGATGGCGCCGTTCCTGACGCTGTACTCGGGTCGGGGACAACCCGATGCGACCTATGCGCAGGGACCGGTGCTGGAAGCGATGGGCATGGATGCGACGGCATGGCTGGCGCAGCGCAATGCCGTGGGCGCCGCCGGCAATCCGCAACTCGTCGGCACCGGCAGTGGCACGTATAGTATCGAGAGCCGTGCGCGGCTGGCCGATGGTCGCGAAGCGACGCTGCGGACAGTGGTGCGTGCGAGTGCCAACGCGATACCGGGTTCGGCCTATACGTTGTTGCGCTGGGAGGAGGGCGCGTCACCACAATGAGCGGCGTACGCGACACCTTGCAGCGATTCCGGGCACGCCTCGGACCCGGACCCCGCAGTTTCCTGGCGTGGTGGGGACAGGCGCTGGCGACCTGGTTGCCAGCGCGCTGGCGGGTGCTGCTCGGCCTGACCGGCGACCGCCTGCTGTTCCAGCGGCAGGACGAGGAAATCGAGATGTCGTGGCTGGAGGGAGCACAGCGGCATCCGCTCGCGCGACTGCCGGCCACGGTGACGTCCGACGCGTTGCGCGCCCTGCTCGGCAGCCGGCTGGCCGACCTGCCGCGCTGGTGGCTGATGCCACACGGCATGGCGCTGCGCCGTCGCCTGCTGCTGCCTGCGGCTGCGGCGGACCGGCTGCATGACGTACTGAGGTTCGAACTCGACCGGCAGACCCCTTTCGCTGCCAACGAGGCCTGCTTCGATGCCCGCGTACTCGGCGTGCGCGAAGACGGCCAGCTGGATGTCGAACTGGCGGTGGTGCCGACGGCGGCGTTCGCCACGGGCCTGGCGCGGCTGGGAGATCTGGCCGGCGGCATGGCGGGTGCGGATGTGGAAGATGCCGACGGCATGCCGCTCGGCGTGAACCTGCTGCCCGAACCGGCGCGGGCGACGCGGCAGGCGCCGCGCCGTGGCCTGCACCTGGTGCTGGTGGCGGTGGCGGTGATCGCGCTCGCCTTCGCGGCCTGGGCGGTGCTGGACAACCGGCGGGCCGCGGCCGACGCGTTTGCCGCGCAGGTCGACAGCCGCGCCGATGCGGCGCGCGAGGTGGCGGCGCAACGGCAGCAGCTCGTCGACCTGGTCGCAGGAACCACCACCTTGAACCAGACCAGTGCGCGGCGTCCGACCGCGCTGGAAGTGATGGACGACGTGACCCGCCGGCTGCCCGACAACACCTATCTGGAAAAATTCGCCATCGAAGGCGACCGCCTGACCCTGATCGGTTTCAGTCCCGAAGCCTCCGGGCTGGTGGCGCGGCTGCAGGGATCGCCGCTGTGGCGGAACCCTGCCCTGAGCGGCGCCCTGCAACCGGATCCACGCACCCGGATGGACCGCTTCACCCTGACCGCCGAACTGCTGGGCAAGCAGGATCCGGCCGCCGCCGCCCCGGGAGGCGCCAATGCCGCTGGCCGTGACTGACCGCGACCGCTGGCTGGCGTTGGTGCTGCTGCTGGCGGCGCTGCTGCTGGGCTATTTCGTGCTGGTGCACCCCTGGTGGACCGTGCCGATGCAGGAGGTGGGCGCCCGCGTGGACGAATTGCGCGAACGCGAGCTGCGCATCCGGACCCAGTTGCAGCAGGCGCCGCAGGTAAGGCGGGAGCTGGACGCCGCACTGGCGCAGCAGGCACAGCGCCCGGGCTTCCTGCCGGAAGCGACGGTGGAACTGGCCACCGCCGGCCTCGTGCAGAAGCTCGAAGCCGTGGTCAAGCAGGCCAGTCCAGGCAACCGCAGCTGCGCCATCGCCAACCAGTCGCCACTGGCGGTCGCCGGTCGCGAGGTCTATCCGCGCGTGGTCGTGCAGGTGCGGCTGCGCTGCGGCGCGCCCGAACTGGCGTCGGTACTGCACCAGATCGAATCCGGCAGCCCGCGGCTGTTCGTCGAGAACCTCAACATCCTCGCGCAGCGTTATGCCTTCCAGGCCAATGAAAGCGGTGCCGGCGGCCTGGACGTGAATTTCGACCTGTACGGATACCTGAAGCCGTCGCCGTCCGTGAGCCAGGAGTCCGCCGGTGCGCGCTGACGCCTGGAGCCTGCGTACCTGGCTGCTCGCCGTCGTGGCGGGCTGGGCGGTGTTGCTGGCATTGCTGGCGCTGTTCGGACTGGGCAGCCGCATCACGCCGCTGCCGGCCGATCCCGGCCTGGTGCAGGCCTTGCCGCGCCTGCCGCCCAGCCCGCCCGAGCGGCTGGGCGAGCTGAGCCGGTACGCGGACGTGGGCGCGCGACCACTGTTTTCCGAGGACCGTCGGCCGAAGCCGTTTTTCCTTTCCGGCCAGGAAGCGGCGGCGCCCGCCTTCGACCTGGTGCTGACCAGCGTGCTGATCACGCCATCGCTGGAACTGGCGATCATGCAGCCCACCCAGGGCGGCGAGGGCTTGCGGGTGAAGGTGGGAGAGTCGCCGGCCGGCTTTCCGGGCTGGCAGCTGACCGAACTGGGCGCGCGCCGGGCGGTATTCGACGGACCCGACGGCCGTCGGGAGCTGGAACTGCGCGTCTTCGACGGCGCGGGCGGACAGCCGCCGACGCAGGTGATCGGCAATCCGCCGACGGTGCCGCCCGCGGCTGCGGTCATGCCGCCCGCCGCGCCGGGAGCGCGCACCACGGCGGGCAACAGTGCCCCCATCGCCATGCCGACCGTGGCGACGCCTCCCTCACCCGGACAGGTCAACTCGCCGGCCGCCATGCCCTCATCGCAGGCCGGTTCCCCGTCGACGCCCACCGCGACCACCGACGACCAGATGGAAGCGATCCGCCAGCGCATCGAGCAGCGCCGCGCGCAGCTGCGACAGCAGCAGGCGCAACCCACCACGCCGCCGGCAACGCCCGGCAAGACACAGTAGAGTGCCGGCATGACGTTACGTGTGATCCTGTTTTCCCTCTGCCTGGGCCTGCTGGCCGGGTGCGCCAGCGCGCCGTTGCCCGACGTGCGCCGCACGGCAGGAGGCTCGTCCGGCGACGTGGCGTCCGGCAGTGTGCAGACCACGCCGCTGAAGGACGGCGAGTCGCCCGTGGCCGGTCCGCAGGCGCAGATCCGCCGCGGCAACGGGCAGATGATCAACCGCAGTGCCGCTGCCGCGCCGCTGCCGTCGTTGGGTGGCGCCAGCAGCGGGTCGGCCACCTTCAACTTCGAAGGCGAGTCCGTCCACGCCGTGGTCAAGGCCATCCTCGGCGACATGCTGGGACAGAACTACGTCATCGCGCCCGGCGTGCAGGGCACGGTCACGCTGGGCACGCCGAAGCCGGTATCGCCGGCCGAGGCCCTCAACCTGCTGGAAATGGTGCTGGGCTGGAACAACGCGCGACTGGTCTACAGCGGTGGTCGCTACAACATCATCGCCGCCGACCAGGCGTTGGCCGGCAGTGTCGCCCCGCGTACCGGGCCGGCATCCAGTGCGCGCGGCTACGAAGTGCGCGTGGTGCCCCTGCGCTTCATCTCCGCCAGCGAGATGAAGAAGGTGCTGGAACCGTATGCGCGGCCCAACGCCATCGTCAACGTCGACGGCACCCGCAACGTCATCACGCTGGCCGGTACGCGCACCGAACTGGAGAACTACCTGCGCACCGTCGAGATCTTCGACGTCGACTGGCTGTCCGGCATGTCGGTGGGCGTGTTCCCGCTGCAGTCCGGCCGCGCCACGCGCGTGGTGGCCGACCTGGAGAAGGTGTTCGGCAACGACAGCAAGACGCCCAGCGCCGGCATGTTCCGCTTCATGCCGCTGGAGGGTGCAAACGCGGTGCTGGTGATCACGCCGCAGGCCGCGTACCTGGACCAGATCCAGCAGTGGCTGGAACGCATCGATGGCGCAGGCGAGGGCAGCCGGCTGTTCTCGTACGAACTGAAGTACGTCAAGGCGCGCGAACTGGCGCAGCGGCTCGCGGAAGTGTTCGGCTCGTCCGGCGGCAGTTCCGGCAGCGACGGCCGTTCCACCGGTGGCGCGGGCAACGTCTCGCTGATGCCGGGAACCGATCCCGTGCAGATCAACGACGGCGGCATGAACGGCAGCGGCGGCAGCGTCGACTTCGGCAGCAGTGGTGGCTCGGGCGGTGGCGGCCTGGGCAGCGGGACGCTCTCGCTGAACCAGCGCGATGGCGGCAACGGCGCGGTGACGCTGGAAGTCGATGGCAATCGCGTCGGCGTGGCCGCAGTGGAGGAGACGAATACCCTGCTGGTGCGCGCCAGCCCCAGCGCCTGGCAGTCGATCCGCGAAGTGGTCGACAAGCTCGACGTGATGCCGATGCAGGTGCACATCGAGGCGCAGGTAGCCGAGGTTTCGCTGACCGGGGAACTGAGCTACGGCGTCAGCTGGTTCCTCGAGCGCGCGATGAGCGACAACGGCCTGGGTCCCTTCAACCCGCCGGGTGGCGCGCCCGGCGTGGGCGGACCCAGCAAGTGGAGCACGCTTGCCGGCAGCATCGGTGGCGTGGGCGGTGCGGGCGCGGTCTGGACGCTGGTCAAGAACGATGCCGCCGCCGTCATTACCGCGCTGGATGAAGTCAGCGACGTACGCCTGCTGCAGACGCCGTCGATCTTCGTGCGCAACAACGCCGAGGCCACGCTCAACGTGGGCAGCCGCATCCCGATCTCGTCGGTGACGGTCAATCCGGGCCTGGGCGGCGACAGCACTTTCAGCCAGGTGCAGTACCTGGATACCGGCATCATCCTCAAGGTGCGTCCGCGCGTGACCAAGGACGGCATCGTGTTCATGGAGATCGTGCAGGAAGTCAGCACGCCCGGCGACGTGCCGGACGAAAACGGCAACGTGCGCATCAACAACCGCCGCTTCAAGACCGAGGCCGCCGTGCAGGCGGGCAATACGGTCATGCTGGCCGGCCTCATCAGCGACACCGCGACCAACGGGTCGGCCGGCATTCCCGGGCTGAGCCGCATTCCGATCATCGGCGGCCTGTTCGGCAAGAAGACCACCAGCTCCGAGCGCAGCGAGGTGATCGTGCTGCTGACGCCGACGATCGTCCGCAATCCGCAGGAGGCGAACGACCTGACGGACGAGTACGGCAAACGCTTCCGCGCGCTGGAGCCGTTGCAGGCACCGCGTTCCAAGTGACGCCACCGGCCGCATCGCCGCTGCCCATCGTCCTGTTGCCGATCGGCAGCGACGACGACGCACTCGATGCCTGCCTGGGCGCACTCGATGCGGGTACGCCCGCCGGCACGCGCCTGTGGCTGGCCGACGACGCGCAGGCCGGTCCGCGCGGACTGGCCATCATCGAACGCTGGCTGGCGCGGACGCCGCTGCAGGCCGATTACACGCGGCGTCCGCGCATGCTGGGCGAAGTCGCGCACATGGACCAGATGCTCGCCGCCTGCGGCGATGCCGACGTGGTGGTGCTGGCGCCCGACGCACGGCCGCTGCCGGGCTGGCTGCAACAACTGGCGGCCTGCTTCGCGCGCGACGCCGCCATCGCCACCGCCACGCCCTGGTGCAACGCCGGTGAGGCCGCGGCGTGGCCGCGCCTGGGCGAAGTGAGTCCGCCGCCTTTCGACATGGAGCGCACCGCGCATGCCTGTGCGGCGATGTCGCCGCTGCATCCGGAACTGCCGGCTGCGGTCGCGCATGCCGTGGCACTGCGGGGCAATGCGCGCAAACGCGTCGGTGGCCTGGACGCGGCGAGCTATGGTTCGTGGTACGCCGCGCTCGTCGACCTGTCGCTTCGCCTTGCGGGGCTGGGTTGGCGCAACGTGCTGTGCGAAACCGCCTTCGTCGCACGCGGCGGCGAGGGCGGTCCCGCCGATGGCGACATGGATGCCTTGAATGCGCGCTGGCCGACCTTTACGCCGCGGCTGGCGACCTTCCTGATGGAAGACCCGCTGCGCCTGCCACGCGAATGGTTGCATGCGTTGTATGCCGACGCGGGATCGCCGGAGCGCCAGCGTGACCTCTTCGGTTGAGATGTCCGGCATCGCGGCGGTGGTGGTGACGCACGAGAGCGCGTCCAGCATCGACGATTGCCTGATGCGCCTGCGCGTGGCGCATGGCGTGCACGAGATCCGCGTGGTCGACAACGCGTCGGCCGACGACACCATGGAGATCGTGCAGCGGCACGCGCTGCAGGATGCGCGCGTGCGTTTCATCGCCAATCCCGACAATCCCGGCTTCGCCGTAGGCTGCAACCAGGGCGCGCGCGACACGCAGGCGCCGTGGCTGGCCTTCGTCAATCCCGACCTGATGGTCGAGGCCGACACGCTGTCCCGGCTGCGCGCACACGCGTTCGGTGTCGCGGGCAACGTGCTGCTCGGCGTCGATCTGGTGGATGAAGAGGGGGCACGAGACGCCGCCGCGAGGCGACGCGAGCCGGTGTTCGCCGCGATGCTGCACGCGCCTGGCGCGGCGTCGAAGCTGGGCGTGCCGATCGACGACAGCCTGGCACTGCAGCCGGTGGACGTCATCTCGGGCGCATTGATGCTGCTGTCCCGCGCGTTGTTCGACGGCATCGGGGGGTTCGACGAGAAGTACCGCCTGCATGCCGAGGACATGGACCTGTGCCGCCGCGCCCGCGACGCCGGTGCGCTGGTCGTCGTCGCCAACGACATCCGCGTGCTGCATATCCGGGGCGTGTCCAGCCGCGCGCGTCCGGTATTCGTGGAGTGGCACAAGCACCGCGGCCTGTGGCGCTATTTCCGCAAGTTCGAGGCGGCGCAGCGCGGCGTGCTCACGCAGCTGGGCGTGTTCGGCGCGATCTGGCTGCATTTCGGCGCGGTGCTGGCGCGGGTCGTGCTCCGTCGCGCCTGATCCGGATCAATCGCCCGCCACGCGGTGGCCATGTCCGCGCAACGCACGCAGGGCCGGGACCAGCTGGGGTTCCTGCACCAGCACGTAGTCGGTATCGAAGGTGGAGATCGCGAAGATACCGACGCCGGCCGCCGCCAGCGGATCCAGTACCGCCTTCAGGATGCCCGTCAGCGCGAAATCGAACGGCCCCTGCAGCTTGAACATGCGCCAGCCGCGCTGGCAGCGCACATCGTCGGGTACGTGCGTCTCTTCGCAGACCAGCGACAGCTCATCGTCGGTCCAGCCAGCATGGCGCATGCCAGTGGCCGGCCACCACGCCGGGAGCGGCGACGTGGTCGCGAGTTGGGCGACGGCATAGCGCTCGGGCAGCAGCGCGAGCGCCAGCGAGGGCGTCGTCATCCTGCGCGCCCGTTCCACCAGAACAGCGCGTTGACGGTGGTCACGACGACGACGGTATAGACGAGCGACAGCGGCCCGCCGACGCGCCACAGTTGGCGCGAGGTGTAGTTGGCGGGGCCGACGATCATCGAGATCACCGGGTTCGATGCCGTCATCAGGTTGTTGGACGCCGACAGCGCGACGATCAGTGCGAACGCGGTGGGATTGCCGCCCGCCGCCAGGGCCAGGTTGATCGCCATCGGCACCATCACGATGGTCGCGCCGACATGGCTGATGACCAGCGAGAATGCGGTGGTCAGCAGCGCGATGGCGATCTCCAGCACCCACACCGGAATGCCCTCGGGCAACCGTTCGACGGTATGGCCGGCGACCCAGGCGGCTGCGCCGCTGCTGTCCATCGCCCAGCCGAGCGGGATCAGTCCGGCCATCAGGAACACGGTCTTCCAGTTGATCGCGCCGTAGGCCTCGTCCATGCGCAGTACGCCGGTCAGCAGCATGCCGGCCACGCCGGTCATCAGCGTCAGCGCGACCGGCAGCTTGGACGTCAGCGCGATGATGATGGTGATGGCGAAGATGGTCATCGCGATCTTGAACTTGTGCGGCCGCTGCTCGCCCTTCGGGTAGTCGGTCACCACCACGAAGTCGCGGCTCTCCGCAGCCAGGCCCAGGTCCTGCCAGATGCTGTGGAACACCAGCATGTCGCCGGCACGCAGCTTCTCGTCGCGCACGTTCTCGCGAATGACCTTCTTGTCGCGGTTGATCGCCAGCAGGCTGATGCCGTTCTGCTTGCGCAGGCGGAGTTCGCGCGCGGTCTTGCCGATGAACTTCGACGTCGGCGGCACCACGGCCTCGGAGATGCCGGCGCGGCTGGGATTGAACAGGTCGCCGAAGTGGCGCAGGCGCGAGGACATGCGCAGGAACTGGTTCTGCGCGAAATCGTTGATCTCCTGACGCGGCCCCATCACGCCGAGCACGCTGCCGACCCAGATGCGCATGTCCGCCGGTGGCGACAGGCGCGTGTCGTTGCCGGTCTGCAGCGCCAGCATCAACGGCGCATCGTGCAGGGCTTCCGCCTCGCCCAGCGACATGCCCACCAGCGGGCTTTCCGCACTGACCACCAGTTCGAACACATCGCCTTCGATTCCGTAGGTGTTGGCGAAGTAGCTCTCGGTGCGCGCAGGCGTCACAGGGCCGTCGCTGTCCTGCGTCTCGTACTTCAGCTTGCGGTCGCCATAGAAGCGGAAATACAGCAGCGAGGCGATCACCAGTGCCAGGCCGATCGGCCACGGCGCGAACATGCGCAGCGGCTCCAGCGTGGCCATGCCGGAAGGCAGGTTGTTGTTGGCCGATACCAGCAGGTCATTGAGCAGGATCAGCGGCGAATTGCCGACCATGGTGAACGCGCCGCCCATGACGATGGCGGCCGCGATCGGCAGCAGCAACCGCTGCATCGATAAGCCGGTGCGCGAGGACAGGCGCGAGGCGACCGGCATGAACAGCGCCATCACCGACGGGTTCTGCATGAAGGACGAATTGAGGCTAGCGATGGCGGTGGTCATCAGCAGCAGCCGCTGCTCGATGCCGTGGCCGCGCCGCAGCAGCCAGGAGGCCAGCCGGTTCAGGGCGCCGGTGCGGTCCAGGCCGGCGCCGAGGATCATCGTGGCGATGATGCTCATCACCGCGTTGCCGGAGAAGCCGCCGAAGATTTCCTCCGGCGCGATCAGTCCGGTGATGCCCAGCACCACCAGTACCACCAGCGCCACCAGGTCGGCGCGGATGCGTTCGAACAGGAACATCGCCATCGTGAAGCCGACCAGCCCGAGGACGAGCTTCATGTCGTTGGTCAGCGTCAGGGCGTTGTCCATCAGGGCCGTGATTCGTGATTCGTGATTCGTGATTCGTAAAAGCATCCGCCACGGTTTTCCCCCGCAGCGAAAACGGAACTGACATACGCAAAGCTGGAGTGGTTAACGTTCAATCCTGATCACCAATCACCAATCACCAATCACCAATCACCAATCACCAATCACGGCTTGTCGTACAGAAGGTCCCACACCCCGTGCCCGAGCTTCTGGCCGCGGGTCTCGAAATGCGTTTGCGGCCGCCAGTCGGGGCGCGGCACGCTGCCGCGCGGGCCGGCGCGGTTGGCCAGGCCTGGCGTTGCATCCAGCACGTCCCACATGTGCTCGGCGTAGGCCTCCCAGTCCGTCGCGCAGTGCAGGCGACCCCCCGGACGCAGCTTGCGTGCGACCAGCGCGGCGAACTCCGGCTGCACCAGGCGACGCTTGTTGTGGCGCTTCTTGTGCCAGGGGTCGGGAAAGTAGATGCGGACCTCGTCCAGCGATCCGTCGGCGACTTCGTGCTGCAGCACTTCCACCGCATCGTGGTGGTAGATGCGCACGTGGTCGCTGCCATCCTCGGCCAGTGCGTTCAGCAGACGGCCGACGCCGGGTGCGTGCACTTCCAGGCCGATGTAGTCGCGGGCCGTGTCGCTCGCGGCGGCGAAGCGCAGCGCCTCGCCGTTGCCGAAGCCGATCTCCAGCACGCGCGGCGCCGTGCGGCCGAACGCGGCGTCGTAGTCGCGCGGTTCCCCGGTGTAATCCAGCCCGAAGCGCGGCCACTGCGTATCGAAGGCGCGCTGCTGCGCCTCGGTGAAGCGGCCCTGCCGCAGCACGAAACTGCGGACTTCGCGGCGGCCTTCGTTGACCGTGAACGGCTTCGGCGGCGTCTTCGCGCCAGGGCTGGAGAACGGATCCGTCATCAGCCGATCAGGCCGTCGATCGGGCTGGATGCGGAGGCATTGCGCTTGCGCGGGATGCGGCCGGCCAGGAAGGCTTCGCGGCCCGCTTCGACGGCCTTCTTCATGGCGCTGGCCATCAGCACGGGATGTTTCGCGCCGGCGATGGCGGTGTTCATCAGCACGCCGTCGCAGCCGAGTTCCATCGCGATGGCGGCATCGGAGGCCGTCCCGACGCCGGCATCGACCAGCACGGGTACCTTGGCGTTCTCGATGATTTCCAGCAGGTTGTACTTGTTCTGCACACCCAGGCCGGAACCGATCGGCGCGGCCAGCGGCATGACCGCCACGCAGCCGATCTCTTCCAAGCGGCGCGCCAGGATCGGATCGTCACTGGTGTAGACCATCACCTGGAAGCCGTCGGCCACCAGCGTCTCGGCGGCGGCCAGCGTCTGCACGACGTCGGGATAGAGCGTCTTCTGGTCGCCCAGCACTTCCAGTTTGACCAGCGTGTGGCCATCGAGCAGCTCGCGGGCCAGCCGGCAGGTGCGAACGGCATCGGCGGCGGTATAGCAGCCGGCGGTATTGGGCAGGATGGTGTACCGGTCCGGCGGCAGCACATCGAGCAGGTTCGGCTCGTTGGGCGACTGGCCCAGGTTGGTGCGGCGGATGGCGACGGTGACGATCTCGGCGCCCGCGGCCTCGGTGGCCAGGCGGGTCTCCTCGAAATCCTTGAACTTGCCGGTGCCGGTCAGTAAACGGGAACGGTAGGTCTTGCCCGCGATCACCAGCGGGTCATGGGAGGCAGTGTTCGACATGCGCCGATTATCGCCCATGTCGCGCCGGTGCGTCCGGCCGACGGCAGCGTTGGCGGTCAGCCGCCGCCGAGCGCGTGCACGATCTCCACGCGGTCGTCGGCCTGCAGCACATGCCGTGCGTGCTGCCCGCGCGGAATGATCTCGCCATTGACCTCGATGGCCACGCGGCGGTCGGCCAGGCCCTGCGACTGGAGAAGGGTGGCGACCGTGCTCTGGTCGGGCAGGGCGAGCGCCTGCCCATTCAACTGGATGTCCATGCCGGCATTGTCGCCGATGGTGCAGCGGCTTGCCGCATTGCAGCGTGTGCCACGACGGGCTTGGTGGAACGATGCGCGCCATGCGCAGCCGTACGGCAGAGCCGGCGCGCAGCCCCTCATCACCTTGCCCCGGAGACTCCATGAAGCGTTCCCTCTCGCCCGTCCGCTCCCTGCTGGCCGTCGCGCTCGCAGTGGCGGCCAGCCCCGTCCTGGCCGGCGACGGCCCGTACTCCCAGACCGTGTTCTTCGGCGACAGCCTGACCGATTCCGGGCACTTCCGCCCGGCGCTGATCCAGGCGGTGGGTCCCAACGGCGCCATCCTCGGCCGCTTCACGACCAACCCGGGCCTGGTCTGGTCCGAGTACCTGGCCGAGTACTACGGCACCGGCGCCGGCAGCGCCAACCAGGGTGGCACCAACTACGCCGTCGGCGGCGCGCGCGTGGGTACCAACACCGCGGGTGCGCTGGGGCCGATCCCCTCGATGACCACGCAGCTGACCAGCTACCTGTCCGCCAATGGCGGTCGCGCCGATCCGAAGGCGCTGTATACCGTCTGGGGCGGCGCCAACGACCTGTTCGCCGTCGTCGGAGGCGCGCCGGCCCAGGCCACCATCGGCGGTGCGGTCACCGCACAGGTCGGCATCATCGGCACCCTGCAGAACGCTGGCGCCCGCTACATCCTGGTGCCGACGATCCCCGACCTCGGTGTGACGCCGCAGTTCCGTGCGGGCGGGGCGGTGGCGCAGGCCACCGGCACGCAGTTGGCCACCACCTACAACACGGCGCTGTTCGGCGCCCTCAACACGGCCGGCCTGCGCGTCATTCCGCTGGACACCTTCACGCTGCTGCGTGAGATCGTTGCCAGCCCGGCCGAGTACGGTTTCGGCAACGTCACGGGCACCGCCTGCAATCCGCAGATCACGGCGTCCTCGGTGACCTGCAGCCCGCTCAACTATGCGACGCCCAATGCTGCGGACACCTATGCGTTCGCCGATGGCGTGCATCCCTCGTCGAAGGCCCACGGCATCCTGTCGCAGTACGCGGTGTCGGTGCTGGAAGGCCCGCGCCAGATCGCGCTGTTGCCGTACACCGCGTCGGTGCACGGTCGTGCGCGCGCCGATCGCGTGGCATCCCATGTTGCCGGAAAGCCGGAAGCCGACGGCATGCGCTGGTGGGGCGATGTGCGTGGCGATTTCCTGCGCTACGACGATGGCAACCTGTACGACGGCGCCGGTCCCATGGGCACGTTCGGCGTGGATTGGTCGCACGGCTCATGGGTCTACGGCGGCTTCGCGGGCTACGGGCGCGCGAAGTACGACTTCGGCCTGCGCCGCGGCAGCTTCGACGAATCCGATGCGACGCTGGGCGGCTTCGCCGGCTGGTACGGCGACCACCTGTGGGCGAATGCGCAGGTCAGCTACAGCTGGCTTTCCTACGACATCGACCGCGAGGTGCAGCTCGGCGGGGTGACGCGTCGCCACAGCGGTTCGCCGGATGGCACCAACCTGACCGTCGGTGCGAGCGCCGGCTACGAGTTCGGCGATGGCGCGTTCCGTCATGGTCCGGTGGTGAGCGTGGTGTCGCAGACCATCAAGATGGACGGCTACAGCGAAAGCAACGTCAACTCCACCGCGCTCGCCTATCCGGACCAGGACTTCGATTCGCTGATCGGCAGCGCCGGCTGGCAGGTCAGCTACGCGATCAACGATCACCTGGCGCCGTATGCCCGCCTGACGGTCGACCGCGAGTTCGAGGATCCGGCGGCAGAAGTGTTCGCCCAGTCGTTGTCGATGCCGGGCACGGCGCCTTATGCGGTGCCGGGCCTGGATACCGACGACAGCTACGGCACGCTGCTGCTGGGTGCGCGCACGAAGCTGCTGGGCTTCGACGCCAACCTGGGCGTGAACACCACCGTCAACCAGGGCGGCGGCACCAACACCACCGCCTTCATGACCCTGAGCGGCAGCTTCTGATGCACCACGCGCAATGCGGTGCCGCACGCCGGCACCGCATTGCCTTGCTCCGCGCCGCGGCATAGACTCGCGCCATCGTGCGGGTGTAGTTCAATGGTAGAACTGCAGCTTCCCAAGCTGCTAGCGTGGGTTCGATTCCCATCACCCGCTCCAGATTTGGCCAAAACACGCGCAAGTGGTTGAACGCGAACGTGTTTTGACTGGCGAAACGATCCTTCAAGCGACCTCCCCGAGGTATCGTTTGAGGTATTGTTTTCATGCCCAAGCCCTATTTTCTGGCGCGCCGAAGTGGTCTGTATGTCCGCTTCCTGGTGCCGCTGGATCTGCGAGATGTGGTTGGCTCTCGCTTCCTTATTCGAACGCTCAGATCGGCCCGCGGCGACCGTGCACGGTTCGTCGCAGCGACGCTGGGTGTGGCACTCTCTGAGGCGTTCGCTCGGATGCGAACGGGGGTGGGGATGGTCGATGTCAAAAAGCTCCTGGAAAGTGCCCAACGGGCCGCGGAGTCAGGCGAGGATCGGCCCTGGACGGCCTCCAATGTCCGGGTAGGCGGTGTCGACTTCGGCAACGTGCAGACGAACGGCCGGGAGGACACCCTGGACTTCATCGAGGCGATGAAGGCGGCCGATCAGATGGTGGCCAAGGCTTGGGCTGCGACCAGTGCCCCGCCTTCGCCCGCAGACGCAACGCCGCTGCTCTCGGTCGAGATCGAGCGTCATATCAACGTGCTCAAACGGCGCAAGGTCTGCACGAAGACCATCACCGAAAGCAAGCACAGCCTGCGCCTTCTTATTGGAATCGTGGGGAACCTGCCAGTCGGCTCGATCAAGCGCGATGAGATCGCAGCATTTTGGGAGGGAGTTCGATGGTGGCCCGCCAATGCAACCGTCAAACCGCAATACCGGGGTCTGTCGGTGCGGGAGATCATTGCCAAGGGACAAGCCGAGGGCGTTAAGCCCCCTGGCGACTACACATACGTCAAGCACAGTCAGCGCTTGGGTCTGTTCTTCAACTGCCTCGTTGAAGATGACGTCTTGGTCAAGGCGCCGCATCTTGGCAAGCAGGCTGATCCCGACCGCTCGACGGATCCGAACACGGGTCGGCCTTTCACTGATGCAGAGCTGGCCGAGATCTTCGATCCCCAGCACTTCGTGCCGTGGGCGTCAAAGTATCCACATCGGTGGTGGGGTCCGATCCTGGGTCTTTACACAGGTGCCAGGGTCAACGAGATCGCCCAGCTCTATATCGACGACGTCAAGCAAATCGATGGCGTCTGGGGACTGTTCTTCTGGAAGCAGCATCGCGCGCAGAAGATCAAGACGAAGTCCTCCATCAGGTTCGTCCCTCTGGCAAAACCTGTGCTCGACGCGGGCTTTCTTCAATTCGTCGAGGACATGAAGGCCACGGGACACCCAAGACTCTTCCCGCATCTGCCTGCGGGCACGGGCAAAGATGGCGAACCCAATGGGCTTGGGTATGGACGGCAACTCAGCCGGCAATTCGCGGCGTATCTCAAACAGTTCCAGATCGAGAAGGGCACGGCGTTCCACGCTTTTCGCCATACCTTGTCAACGAAGCTTGCCGAAGCAATGGTGCCGACGACGACGATCGCACTCATCACCGGACATGCGCGTAGGCAAGAGGTTCCAACGCTCGAAAAGCACTACATCCATATCGCGGATGTCAAAACGTTGCCGGAGCGCGTAGCTGCGCTGGACCACTTCCAACCGCCAGTGGGGATGCCATATCTCGCAAAACATATGTTCGCAGCTATCGACCTCAATTCACTCCACCCATAGGGACAGTCAATGCATGAGTATTTAGAGCACTTAGGCAAATTTCTCTGGCTCATACCGGCCTTGTTGGCTTGCATATGCGCGATCCGGTTGTTACTACTTAGGCGAGAGCATGCTGGAAAACCACCGGCAAGTGCTAGTTCATCACTCCAGTGGCAGTTCCGGTTCTGGCTCCTCTTTACGCTCGCTACCGTTCTTTTCCCGTATCTCATTCGACGAGCAGCTGAATGAGCAAGAAAGCCGAATAGAGCGCGAATGGTGTAAGAATGATCGCGCTGATCCATAGCATCACAAAATATGCGCGATCAGAGATCTCTCTCCATCTTTTGATCTTGGCTGCGCTAGCGGTTACCTGCGTATCTGACATGTCCGCAACGTAGGGGAAATATCAGTTCTGTCAACTCAGAAGTCAGGCCAGCCGAAACACTTAAAAATCTGGACCAAGAATTTTAGGGGCGGGTATGTGGTCAGATATCGAGACTAGAATCGATTACCTCAACTATCTGGAACTCGCGGAGGTAGTCTCAGAAATCCTACTAGACCGTCGAATGCGACCGGTTTCAGTTGGCGTATTCGGCACTTGGGGCACCGGCAAGTCGAGCCTCCTAAACCTGATTGAAAGCCAGATCTGTCGCGAGGCGAGCGAGAAGGTAATCGTTATTAGGTTCGATGCGTGGCTCTATCAGGGCTACGACGACGCTCGCGCGGCGCTTATGGAAGTTATTGCCCGAACGCTCTACGAGGCGGTCAAGGACGACGAAAGCCTACTTGACCTTGCGAAGCGACTCCTTGCGCGCGTCAACACACTCCGAACGCTTGGGCTTGGTATCGAACTCGTGGCGGCGTTCCACGGACTTCCACTTCTAGGTGCCGCCTCACGTGCAGTCGAAGGCGTGCGAAATATCGTGAAGGGGGATCCATCACCGAAAGACACGCAGGCAGTTGCGGATGGATCGAAAGAAGCTCTCAAACTGATCGATCCAGCTAATGCGCAAACACCGCCCAAGGAGATCGACGCATTTCGGCAGGAATTCGGCGAGCTTCTCGAAAAGCTTGGCAAGACCTTGGTGGTATTCGTTGACAACCTTGATCGCTGTCTCCCCACGCAGGCGATCCACACGCTTGAAGCACTCCGGCTGTTCCTCTTCATGGAAGAGTCCGCGTTCGTGGTCGCCGCAGACGAAGAAATGGTGCGCGACTCAGTGCGTAAGCACTTCGAGGGTGCAAGCGAGCGCCACATCACTGATTACCTTGACAAGCTGATTCAGGTTCCGGTGCGTGTGCCCAAGCTCGGTATCACCGAAATTCGAGCCTATCTATTCATGCTCTTCGCCGAGGCATCCAACATAGATTTGGGGAAGCTGGACAAGCTGAGGGTCGCGCTGGAAAACAATCTTCGCCGTAGCTGGACCGATGCACCGGTCAAGCTGGAAGATGTGGCAGGCATTACGGGTGCCAACGATAGCCTCCTCGCAAGTTTCGACACGGCAGACCGTATGGCGTCTATGCTTGCCACTTCGGGTGCCGTCCTCGGTAATCCGCGGATCATCAAGCGCCTGCTCAACATCGTGCGTCTCAGGGTCCGCATCGCTAATCGTCGCGAAATGCCCATCAACGAGGGCATGATTGCGAAGTTCGCGATCCTCGAGCGCTGCGTAGATGCGGACGCGATTGGAAAGCTTTACGGACTGGTCAACGAAGCATCAGCGGGCAAGCCTCCGCTGATTGTTAAGCTCGAATCGATTGCAGATGACCCCGAGAAATTTGAGGCAGCATTGCCGAGTGAGTGGAAGGCGCAAGGCCCATTTCTGCGCGATTGGATGCAGTTGAAGCCCGCTTTGGGTGGAATTGATCTCCGACCACTGGTTTACCTGAGCAAAGAGACGACAGTGCTTCGATCCGTCGGAAGCGGCTTGTCGCAGGCCGCAGCGGAGGCAGTTCGCATCCTTGCAGGCGCCAAGACGCTGTCTTCGCCCGCGGCCACCCAGGCAATCGCTGCCGTTCCGCCTAGCGAACTTGGCGCGGTGATGCGTGAGTTGGTGGCAGTGCTGGGAGAGCAAACGGATTGGTCCAAGCGGCCAGATGCCTTTAATGGCTCGGTGATCTTGGCCGATGCGCACCCAGAAGTAGCAGGCCCACTTGTTGCGCTGATCAAAGCGATACCGGGCAAGAAGGCGCTGTGGCTGACGACACTGCTAAAAGATCGAGCTTGGGCAAAGGGGGTCGCCTGATGGGAACGTCAACTTCAAGTCGTGGTGCGAATGATCGCAGTCCATTAGTGCCGCCATGGGCAGATGTCGATGGCGCTGGACCCGGTCCGGAGCCAGACGAACAACGCTTTCGCGCGTTTCGGACTCATCTTGGTAAGTTTGTCGCAAACGGGGATGGAGATCAGCTCCGTAAGGCGCTGCGAAGTTATGCCAGCTCTTCGACTGGTGGCTCGACGGTGGGGCCGAGGCGCTTCGGTGCGGTCGCGCAGTCAGGCGCCGCCATGTTTGGAGCCCTTAATGACCTTCGGACAGGTTCGCCCAATGCGCCGGCCAATCTTCGAGCACTCGCTGGTCGGCCCACCCGAGAGGTCATCGATGCGCTCGTCGATGCATTCGTGCCGGAGAACGGGGATGCTGATCGCATCCGGGCGGCGCTGAATGATGCGCTATCGGAGTGTTTGGAGGGTGTCGACGAGTTCGACTTCGGTAGCATCACCGATGAGGTTCTTGTAAATCTCATGGTGACCTACGTCTCGCTGTCTGTCTTCCAAGCGATTGTGCTCGATTCGGATCGAGCCTTCGGCAAAGGCGCGACGCCGGCGGCTGTCGAGAACGCTGAGCAGCAGTTGATGGAGCTTGTCAAAGTAGTAAGTGAGAAACACATGGCGCCGCTCCTCGCAGGAAACGTCGGCGCGATTTCGCCAGCCCAGATGCAAACAGCGCAGATCGCCGCAATCCGGGAAGTCTGGAAGGAGTGGGAGGGCTACGAGTGATGAGCACTGTCTATGTCCATCCAGAGCTGGACCAGCTACCTGGGGCAACCGATGCGCTTATCCCCATCCACCTCTACGGCAGCCGGCCCGATCAGGCGGGCCGGGCGGCACTGGGATGGAGCATCTACGATGAGCTAACGAGGGTCTGCGCCTCTCTGAATCCAGTTGCCTTCGACCTTCTGTCGATCTCGCTAGCTGTGATTGCTGCTGACACTTTTGTCAGTCGCGATGATGCTGCCGACGGTTGGGCGCGCGAGATCAACCTGGTTGTTGCGTTGGACAACCCCGGAACTTGGGCGCCTGTGCTGCCCAAGCTCACGCGTGCACTGAATTTCCTAAGCGGCGACGTGTGGACTCTTAGGGTCGAGGGCGGTGGTGATGCGCCTCCCGCTTTCAACCGGCGCGTCAGTCGCAATATTGATCCGCGAGCATGCGATAGCGCCTGTCTGTTTTCCGGCGGGCTTGATAGCGCGATTGGCGCACTCGACTTGCGCGCAGGTGGTCGCAACCCGTTTCTTGTAAGCCATGCCTACACCCACGATGCTGCCAAGCAAGAGGCAATTCTTCCGCGGTTAGGCGCGGGTGCAGTGCGGTTTGGAGCACAGGCGAGCCCGGTGGGCTGGCTCGATCACGGCAACGACGTGCAGATGCGAACCCGCAGCTTTAACTTCCTGGCCATGGGCGTGCTCATGGCGGCATCGCTCCTTCGGCCTGGTGTAGCCCGCACGACCCTGTTCGTGCCCGAGAATGGCCTTATCGCGCTCAACCCACCACTGACCCGTCGACGGATAGGCGCTTTGAGCACCCGCACGACTCATCCCTATTACTTGCACCTGATCGGGGAAGTGCTGGCCGAAGTGGGCCTGCCAATCGATCTGATGAATCCCTACGCACACAAGACTAAGGGGGAGATGATGGCCGAGTGCCGCGACCAAGCTCGTCTCGCGGCGATAGCGAATGGAACGGTATCGTGCGGTAAGTGGAAGCGAACGGGTGAGCAGTGTGGGCGCTGCGTGCCTTGTCTGATCCGCCGTGCTGCGTTTCATCGCGCGGGCATGGCCGACGGCACGCCCTATCAGGCAAAAGGGATCGATCTGCACCAGTTCTTCGAGCATGACGAAGATCCTGACGATCTGATGGCCATGCTCTTGGCCGCGCGACGGCTGGATGCCATGGATGTCGACCGTTGGATCGCGATGACGGGGCCGATGCCATTGGTCGCCGCGGACCGAGCGGGGAGGGTGAACGCTGCCCGCCGTGGCATGATGGAGGTGCGCGACTTCCTGCGCTCCGAAGCTCTTCTCTAATGTCGGTCCCCGCTGTTGACATGCACTGCCACCTCGACCTCTATCCAGAGCCGAGGCAGCAAGCCGAAGCAATCGGCAAGAGTGGCTCGTATGTGCTTTCCGTAACGACTACGCCATCGGCGTGGCTCCAAACTCAGGCGCTGTCGGCGGACCACCCACGGATCAAGACAGCGCTTGGACTCCATCCGCAGCTCGCGGCAGAGCGGGTTGGAGAACTCTCGCTATTCGATCGACTGCTTCCCCAGGCGCGCTATGTCGGAGAGGTTGGGCTTGACGGCTCCACCGAGTGCAAGCCCTTCTGGGGTGAGCAGGTGCGCGTATTCGACCATGTGCTTGCGTCCTGTGCCCTGGCTGGTGGGCGTGTCCTCACCATCCATAGCCGAAATGCTGCGACTCAGGTGCTGGATGCATTGCAGCGCCATGGAGGCTACGGTGTCGCCATCCTGCACTGGTTTTCCGGGACCAAGAAGGAGTTGCTGCGGGCTATCGATATGGACTGCTGGTTCTCTGTTGGCGATGCTATGACGCGAAGCAAGAAGGGGCGTGAACTAATGGCGATGATGCCTCCCAATCGAGTGCTTACCGAGACGGATGGACCTTTCGTAAGTCATCGTGGTTCCCCAATCACGCCAGGCCACTGCGATCATGTGATTTCGTTCTTGTCCCAGCAGTGGGGGCTCGATGAGCGATCTACGCGCACTCTCGTCGTGAGTAATTTTCGTCAAGTGGTATCGCTTTGACTGCGCGAGCAGAGATTTCTCTACGGCCGTCGGTGTAGTTGAAGCTAATCCTCAGAATAGACTCCGTCGCGGAGATAGTCCGGCAAGCGAACTCCCAACGCTTTTTCAGCGCAGGCGAGCGGGCAGTCCCCATACTCTGTTGTCGTCTCGATCCGCACGGTGGTGGGGTCGATGACGTAGTAGTTCGAAGGCGGGCATTGCCGCCCGTCGCAGAAAGCGAGGAACAAGAGCTTGGGGCCACTTTTCGACTCAACACAGGCCACCACGTTCCTGTCCTCCATGAAGGCGTGAGGCTCGGAGCCGACAAGCAGTGAGCCGGTCTTGCCTTTGATCTCGACGCTTCCGCTCGGCGAGATCCACTCTCCGTCGATCCCGGACACTTTGATGGATGCGCCACCACAGGTGCCGGTTGCCGTCTGGCCTGCCAGCTTGCGGCCTTCCAACCGCACTGCTTCGCTGGCCACTGCGCTATGGGCCAGACTGGCCAAGACAACCCCAAGGATAAGCGCGCGCATCTCAGTAGCTCTCCTTCGCTGGACCACCGAGCTCGCGGTGCTTCTTGATCTTGCTGGCATTTTTCTTGTAGAGCCAGATTGTCAGCAGGAGGTAGGGCGCGCTCAGGATCAGGAAGGGCGGGGTGCCCAATGCCGTGCCGATCGTGAGCAAGACTGCAGGAGCGATCAACAACACGATGATCCACGCGCGCACTCCCACATGAAAGCCGTGGGGGTCGCGCTTGTGCCAAGCGATGGCCGCGCTGAGAAGACCGAACATCATCCCAGCGAACACCAGGGACACGGCGGCACCGCTCAGTTTGAAGAACCCGACGAACACGGCCAGCGGCAGACCCCAGCGAAGAAGCTCACTTCCTTTCATAAGACCCCCTTTTGAGACCGGCCCACCGCCGGATGGTCTGAAAACTACTTCGGGAGTAGTATCGCACCCGTGGGGCGGGTTGGCATCATTTGGAAGTCGCTTGATTCCATTTGTTCATGCCCGAAAAGCTCCCCATCCAAGTCGTCTTGGCTGCCCGTATGAAGGCGGCCCGGAAGGCGCTTGGCTTGTCGCAAGCCGGAGTAGGGGTGAGCATGGGATTTCCGGAAGACACCAGTTCCGCTCGGGTCAACCGGTGGGAGCTGGGCATCAATAAGACCAGCTTGGAGCATGCCGAGCAGCTCGCTGAGGTCTTGGACATCCCCTTTCCCGCCCTGGTCAGCAGGGATGACCGCTTGGCCGCGGTCATCACCGGCTTCACCATGTTGTCCAAGGCGCGTCAGGAAGAAGTGTGGGAGTTGATTGAGCGGTCCTTGGGTGCCGAACGGGCCGAGGAAGTGCACGAGCGACTGGGGAAGGCGACGCCGAAGGCAAAGCGTAAAAAGGATTCAGCCAAGAACAGGCTTTGAGGCCAGCTTTGGGACCGCGCAGGAAGGCTTTCACGTGGTTGCGTGTTCCAGGTAACTGGGACTGATCCTCAGTGATCTGCGCCGAAACAGGCGTGCGTGATTTCGGTTCTTGCGCAGATCTTGCAGTTTCCCTAGGGTGCTGAGCGCTCTTGCAGAGCGGCTACAGAAAGCTAACGTGCTGATTTTATTGCTTCGCAGATACGTAAGTTTTCGCAAACTACCCCCAAAGTAGATTTTAGTTGCAAGGCCGTTGAATCGGGCGCGATACTTTCTGAGCAGAAGGCATACAGGGGGCTTTCGGCTAGTAGATCTGCATTCCGGTGGGGGCCGGCAGTTCGACCTTTCGCATGCGGAATGTGGAGCTTTCTTCCACGACACATCGCGTTTTCACTGTGAAGGTGGGCGCGGAAAGGGAATTCCATATGCCCTGCGCAAACTCTTCGCGCCTGTCGTCCTCAGCGCTCGCACTTTTCCTCTTGGTTTGCTCGATGCTGCTGGTGCCTTTGGGCGCCATCATCAGCACGGTGGTCGCCCAAACAATGGGTGGCAACTTGCCACCGCGGGTATTGGTGAACCCCGATCCGTTGTCCGATGCAGTGGCCGCGACCGGCGCCGAATTCCGCGTAGACGAATCCGGGGCGGCGACTTACTCGATACCCATCTACACGGTGCCTGGCACTGCCGGTGTTGTGCCGAAGATCACGCTTAGCTATTCGAGCCAAGGCAGTGATGGCCCTGTGGGCAAAGGCTGGGCCATTGGTGGTCTCTCATCGATTTCGCGATGCAGGGCTACCCGGGAGGCTGGCGACTTCATCGGCGCAGCCACGCCCGATGGAAACCCGCGGCCAATCAATTTCTCTTCGACGGATCGCTACTGCCTGGATGGGCAGCGCTTGATCCCGTCTAGTGCTTCCTGCCCATCTGCCAGTGGCATGAGCGGTGTCGCCCTCGCGACCGAAGTGGATTCTTTCCAACGGGTATGTGCCTACACCGCCAATGGGTCTGCCAACGGTCCTAGCTTCTTCGCCGTGGATCGAAAGGACGGATCTACGAGCTGGTATGGCGACCGCGACAACAACAATAGCGCGAACCGACCGGATGGCTATTTCGAGACCAATTCACCCCTCAACCCTGCCGCGGCGCTGACGTGGGCTCAAACCCGCTTCCAAGACTCCACCGGCAACTACATCGACTACCTCTACCTGGAAAACCCGGCTGGCACTGATGCGCGCGAGCATCTGATCGGGGAGATCCGCTACACCGGCAAGACAACGCTTCCTGGCCAAGCCGGAAGCTCCCAAGCTCCCTATGCCAGGGTGGTCTTCAACTATGGCGTCCGCCCGGCAGCCAAGTGGAGCAAGGGCTTTGTGTCAGGTGGCACCCTGACTCAATCTCGCCTCCTGTCCAGTATTACATCCTGTGGAACGATCGGCTGTGCGGTAGCCGACCAGGCACGCAACTACCTGCTTACCTACGCGCCAAGCATCTCTGGCAGCAACGTCGATACCTTGGTGGGGTTGCAAGAGTGTCGCGACACGACGGCTTCCGTGTGTGCTTCGCCGACCTCTTTCATTTGGAGCCAAGGTAAGTATGAATTCGCCACGCAGGAAAGCCCGGCAAATCTTTCGCTGGATATCTCGGCGTTCTCTGGGTTCAAGTATGGCGATATCGATGGCGACGGTAGGTCTGATCTCGTCTACCTGAGGAGTGGTAGCGGTAGCTGCACCACCAGCTACATCGTCTCGGCACTCAGTGTCTTGGATGGCAGTGGGCGGCCCGGGTTCTCAACCGGCGGATATCTCTGCCTGCCTGCCGCGATCACCTCACGAGGTCCCGGTTCCTGGCATCTGCTGGACTATAACGGCGATGGTCGAGACGACCTGTTCGTCTCTGGCCCCAACGGTCAAGGCTGGCGCATCTATCCGTCCAACGGCATGGGGTTTGACAGCACCCAGAACCTCATTTCGGGACTGTCTCCCATTGTTCCTTCCAACGCCGCCAAGAACGACCAGATCCAGCTGGCCGATCTCAATGGCGATGGTCTTACCGACATCGTGTATCCCAGCAATGGCGCAATGCGGGTTCGCACCATGGAGCGGCAGGGTGCGACCTTTGGCTGGGGCGCTGAGCGCACCATCGCCATTGACGAGTCCACTATTGGTTGGACCCATCCTCTTTGCACCGAACCTGGCTACTACTGCTCCTACACCATCGCGGGCGCTCCTACTAAGGAAACGGGTTATAACCAGCTGTCCGACTTCAATGGCGACTCGGCGTCGGATCTGCTGATTGATATCTCCGAAGTGCTGAGCTCGCCCATGGCTTGCACGGCAGCCCGTGGAGGCTCAGAAGAAGAGGAAGAACTTCTGGCCTATTCGCGCCCAGGTGCCGATGTTCGCATCACGCCGTTGCTGTCAGATGTTGCCTTGTCCGCATCGCAAATGGCCAAGTCAGAACCGGTTGGATGCGTGATTGCCTACACGCCCAGACTTCATGCTTTCACTATCCAGGCTGCTGATACCAGCACTGTCTTGCTGAAATCCTACGGCAGCATCGGCTCCATCATCGATGGCGTGGATCCTGGCGCCTTGAAGATTGCTGACGCCAACGGAGATGGCTTGACGGATCTGTTCTTCCGTCAGTTCGGTGCCAATACCTGGCGATACAGCCTCAATACCGGGGCAGGGTTCCAGGCACCCATCGACCTGGGCATCAGCACCTTCAAGAACCAGACGAACTTCCAGGACGTCAACGGCGATGGGCGTGCCGATGCATTGGTGCTGACGGACTACGGCAGCTACAAGGCCTATGCAGTGCGCTACGCGCTCAGCGCGGGCGGATACGCAGCCACCGCATCGGCAATGCCAGGCGGGGGCGCACGGCTGTGCTCGGGCAGCTGCAACGCAGACCAATACTCGCCCATGTTCGCTGACTTCGACACCGATGGAAATCTCGATTTCATGGCGTTCAAGTATGAGAACAATCCTGCTCTGTATGTCTCTCGGGCAACGACTCGCTTTGAGCCAAGAGACACCATGGTCAAGGTAGTCAACGGACTTGGTTCCGAGACTGATATCTCCTATGCCAACCTCACGAACAAGGACATCTACCGCAGAGATAGCGGGTCTCGAAATGCACTCAATTACGGCAGAGGATCACCCGTCGTAGATTTCATAGCGTCCAGCTATGTCGTTGCCAGGGTGTCCAGTAGCTCACCTGTTGCCGGCAACCCAGCGGCGAAGGCATCGCTTTACTACCGCTATGCAGGAGGTCGGATGCAAGCGGGTGGGCGAGGCTTCTTGGGCTTCCGGGAGATGATCACCATCGATCCCAATCAGTCCGGGGGCTATGTTGCGACCACCATTTCCTACGCCCAGAATTTCCCGTTTGTGGGCGTCCCGACGCAGACTGTCAAAGCTGCGTTTGGTGGGCAGAGCTACGTAGTTCCTACCTGTCTGACGCAGGCCATAACCAATGGGTGTTTTGCCACCCCTGGCCAAGCATTTCCGGCGATGGGTGGTAGCGCGTTCTCAACGAACAGCCAGATATGGGAAGTAGCGCCGGCATCGCTGGCTAGCCAGGTGCCACTACACGTTCGGACAGCGGGCACCGAGGAGGCTTTACGAGATCCATACACGGGAGCGCAGACCAGCAAGACCGCGACCACCTTCACCTACACCACCAATGGCAATGTCAGCCAAACCATCGTGGACACCTTCAATGGTAGTGAGGGTGCGTGGGCGGTCCGGCTTACCACGGACAACACTTATGCAGATGATGCGGCCAAGTGGCGGCTTGGGCGACTGACCAGCAGCACCATCACGCATCAAAGGCCGGGGCAGACCCCCGTCGTCCGGACGGTGGGTTTCAGCTACGACATGGCTGGTGCGGCTACCGGGCTGTTGAACGAAGAGCGCACCCAAGCAGGTGGTGGCGCTTCGATGGCGCTGACCAAGACCTATACGCTCGATCAATACGGGAACAAGGTTGTCGCGACCACATGTGGCGCGCCTGCCACCTCGTGCAGCACTTCGGGTTTCCAATTCCATCCATCGACCTTGGACGCGGTGAAGCGGTATTCCAGGGTCGAATATGATGCGTCGGGTCGCTTCCCCGTTGCCACCATTGAGCCGTTTTGGACGGATGGAGGTGGAGAAGAGCGTCAGACCTACCGGGTCCTGCAACGCAACGTGTTCGGCGATCCGACCGATGCGATCGACGTCAACAATGTGCGCACCTTCGCCGTCAAAGGCGCCTTGGGTCGGGATTACTTTGGCTGGAAACAAACCAGCCCGAATGCCTCGCCTGGCAATGGAGGCATGACCTCACTCACCACTTACCGGTGGTGCGGTTCGCAGGTGAATTGTCCGATTGGTGCCAGGGTGCGCCAGAAGCTGGCCAGTCCAGGATCTCCCACGCAATGGGTCTACCTGGACGTGCTGGGTCGCACGGTCATGAAGGCCATGGAGAGCTTCAACGCCGGCGTCATTGGTCAGGATGTATCAGCGGCCTGCACCGAATACGACATCACCGGAAAGCCGCGACGGGTCTCCAATCCGTTCTTCTTGGACGGCACGGCCGGGGAAGACGGTCCTACGGGGCTTGATGCCGTTTGCTCATCGGGTTCCAGGCAGTGGACCACGACCAGCTATGACGTCTTGGGTCGGTCGATCCATATCCTTGCTGCCGATGGTAGCCAGGTGTCCAACAGCTACAACGGCTTGGCCACGACCGCGGTTGACCCGCGCGGCAATCCCACGACGCAAACCCGAAATGCCAAGGGCGAGTTGGTTTCCGTGCAAGACGCGGCTGGCCTGATCACCAGCTACACCTACACGGCCGATGGCAACTTGCAGGCCGTGAGCCGAAATGCGGGGGCAGGGGTCATCACGAACTCCTATGTGTATGACGCTTTGGGGCGGAAAACCCAGCAGTCAGATCCAGACTCCGGCACGACGACTTATCAATACAACGCCATGGGCGAGGTTGTTGCCCAGATCGATGGAGCAGGGCAGCGGATCGAGAACGAGATCGATGCCCGTGCGCGCGTATGGCGAAAGACGGTCAAGCTCGCCAATGGCTCGGTAGAGAGTCAGACCACCAATGTTTTCGACACCGCGGTCAACGGCAGTGGATCACTTGCGACCGAAACCACAGCAGGCGTTTACTCCGGTCTTGTCAGTGATCCCAATGGAGCACTGAACATCATCAACCGCCATTTCTACGATGCGTTGGGTCGTAAGGCGGGAACCACTTATCAAATTGACGATCAGTGGTATTCGACGGCCACCGTGTATGACGGTCTTGGCCGGGTGTTCAAGGTCCAAGACGCCAGCATGCTCTGGACCAAGTCGCACTACGGCAACCGAGGGATCATCGCTGTCTGTGAAAGCGATGGATTTGATCTCGATCCAACCTGCGCAACTGGTAGCACGACCTACCATAGGGTCTTGGCTACGGACCCATGGGGCAATGTGGTCAGGGAACGCCGTGGCGACATATCGGCCATGGAGGTCAATCGCACCTACAACGCACTCAACGGACGGATCTCCACGCTGTGCTCCGGCAACACGAACTGCAACCTGACCAATGAGGCCTACGGCTGGGACGCTGCTGGCAACCTGAGTTCGCACCAGAAGGAAGGTCGATACCTGGAAGCCTTCCAATACGATTCGCTCAACCGCCTGATCGAGGCCAAGGTCCTGACCCAAAATGGGCAGGCCACCAACCAGATCACGCTTGCCCAGGGCTACGACCAGCTGGGCAATGTGTGCATGAAGAACGGTCTGGGCTTTGACTACGCCGGGGCGGACGGCTGTGGCGGTGCGGCAGCCCTGTCGGCAACCCCGATTCAGGCCAGCAGGCAGTCCTATGCCTTGGTCCCGAGCTACCAGCGGCCCCAGGTGCCCCAGAACCGCATTCCGGCTGCCTGGCGCGACAGCCGGGCCCACAAGGCCCCAGAAACGCCTACACGGCGATACAGCGATGCTTGGGATGACCGGCCTAGCTGGGAGATGGAAGCAGACGAATGGGGTCGGGAGGAATCCCAGCTGGGCCGGCTCCTGCAGCCGGTCTGGCTCAGGTCCAAACCCAAGCCTGCTCCCGCTCCGGTCGGCCTGGCCTCGAGTAGCCCTCAGGCAGCCCAACCCCCGATGACAATCATGTCGGGTGGGACTGGCGGCCCCCATGCGGTCAGTCAGTCGGGCACCGGAACGAGCGCGACGTTCTACTACTACGACACTCGTGGCAACCAGACCTTGCGGGACGCGCCAGGGACCACCAACGATCGCACCGTCAAATACTCCGTAGACAACAAAGCCTACGAGATCCTGATGGGCAATGGCCTGCGGGTGCGTTTCTGGTATGGCCCAGACGGCAAACGCTACAAGAAGGAAGAAGCTGGCAAGACCACACTGTATATCGACGGTGTGGAGGTGGTCATCCAGGGCAGCGCCACAAGCTTCAAGCGCTACTTGGGAACAGTTGCGATCCAGACTGTGATTGGCGGGGTGATCAACTCAACCAAATATCTTTTCCAAGATCATCTGGGCAGCTTGGTGCGTGTCGCCAATGCTGACGGCACCGTTGCAGAAGGATTGGACTACGCGCCGTTCGGCGGGCGTAGGAGCTATTCGGATCCGATGTCTCCTGGCACAGCTCCTGCCACCACCAACCGTGGGTTCACAGGGCATGAGGGATTGGATGGCACAGGTGTCATCCATATGAACGGCCGCATCTATGATGCGGATGTCGGTAGGTTCATGCAGACCGATCCGTTCGTGCAGGCACCTGACAACACGCAAAGCTGGAATTCGTATTCCTACTGTTTCAACAACCCATTGGCGTATACCGATCCCACCGGCAACCTGACTTTCAGACAGGTGCTTGGTATCGCCATCGCGATCATCGGCACCTACATCACTTGGGGCATGGACGGCGGTTTCTTCGCCAAGCTTGGCGTTGCCATCGCCTTTGGCGCTGCGTCGGGCTATGTGGCCACAGGGACACTGCGAGGAGCAGTAACCGGTGCTCTGACCGCTGGCATCACCATGGGCATAGGACAGCTAGGCCTCGATATCTGGGGTCGAATAGCCTTGCAGGGCATGACGGGCGGCATAGTCGAATCGCTCAATGGCGGCAGCTTTGGCAATGGTTTTGTTGCGGCAGGCCTCACCAGTGCATTCATGCCTCAGCTCAGCGGCATCAACAATGACTTTGGGCGGATTGCCACGGGTGCCCTCCTGGGCGGCACGATCTCTGCCGCCACCGGCGGTAAGTTCGCCAATGGTGCGATCAGCGGTGCGATCCAAGGCGCGATGACCAAGACAAGCCAAGGTGTCAAAACCGCCAGTGGGGAGGGTAGGGCTCCCGAGAATTTGCAGTTGGGAGAAGCAGCAGTGAAAGACGCAGATGCTGCGCTCACGAAGTCTGGCTTCTATGCGCGCGTCGCCGCCAACTACTACACCTCAGAACGGCAGATCGCAGAGGCCTGGGGCGAAGTGGTGTTGCCGATATCCGAACAATACAAGGTCGAAATCGGTGCTTGGATTGCCCAGTCGCCATCTGGCGCGTGGTCTGTCAGCCAACCGTGGAGCAACGGTGCATATGACTGGGTGATGCCCGCCAATGCCAGGCTGCCCCTGTTCTCGCGCACCGCGTGGGTCCATACGCATCCCGCTATTCCGACCGGTAGCCAGCTGTCAGGCCGCTTCAACATCATCAAGAATGTGGGCGGCGAGCTTGTGCCTATCGCCAGAGATGACGCTAGCGACATCATCTTTGCGGTCAAGGAGGGGGTGAATATCTACTCGTATGGCGGTTCACCCACTGCGCTATCCTCATTCAACTACCAAGCCACTTTGCAAGCTACGCCAGTGGGACAGCAGCAGCTGGCCTGCAATGTGATCCAGCCTAAGAACTGTGGGAACTGACATGAAAACAATCGCAATCGCCGCGCTGTGCCTGATGCCTTTGCTCGTTTCGTGTCAAAGCGAAGAGAAAAAGGTTCCCGAGGAAAAGGTGTCCTACTGCGGCATAGCAAAGGCAACCGATTCGGATCCTTGCGAGATTTCCGTTTACACGCTGGCCGCCCATCCCGATTACTTCGATGGGAAAAGCATTCGCATTTCGGGCTTCTACTCGCATGGCCTGGATAAGGTGCTTTTCTTTGACAGGGATTCCTCTGAGAACGTGATCTTCAAGAACTCAGTTGCCCTGACCGATATCCCCGAAGATCAGGTAGGGCGTCTTGACCGGTATTTGAACCGATACGCTGAGTTGCAAGGAACGTTCACGCGAACAACCAATCACCCAGGCGAATTCTCGGGACGTTCTTATGGTCAGTTCTTGGGCACGCTGACAGTGAAGAAGGTAGGCCCGAAATACGATACGTCCACCCCCTATGCGTGTTGGGACCCTTATCGAGACAGAAGCAAGGACCCGCAGACAGTCAGAGCCTTGCTTGGTGATGAGGTGTGCAAGGAGGCGCCACCTGCCGGGCCGGCGCCGAAGGGCAACTAAAAACAGTGTTCCCGGTTCTCGAAAACTTCGTCCAAAGCGCTGCCAAAATAGAAAACATCCTGCATGGCTTCCCCTTGGGGAGTCCTAGGATTTTTAGCCAGTTGCCCAGTGACCGACGTGCATTTGGATTGCACAATCCAGACAGGGCAGACGAGAAGAATGAATGAGAAACCATAACGTTTAGCTGACGTTATGGATTGAGTAACGGGGCAGAACTTACGTCTTTGTAAGAAGCTAAAATTACATCTCCCCTTAGTATAAACACGTATATGGCAACCGCAAACAGCTATAAAACAGCGTCCGCGCGCCATCGTGCTATCACTATCGAGTGAGCGTTTTCTGTAAAAAAATGAGCGTTCCATAATGGATCAGAGATTTGAAATTCTAGCTTCCGCATTGCGTTGACAGGCACTGGTTTCGCCTTACTCCGAGATCTCCATCAACCAAAGGAGGTCGCAGTGTCGTTTCAACCCCACAGTCAGAAAATCTTCAATTCACTATTCACCAACGCGGCCCATCCCGTTGGCTGGGTCGCCAAGCGGATCAAGATAGGCCGCTTCATCCTCGAAGACGTGCATGTGCTCTCCCGAGAGGGCTCGCATGATCTCAACGACACCCTGAGGATGGCCAACGATAAGAGCCGGCGCGTCCGTGGTGCGCAATCCAGATATTCCGAGCCGCTTCCGTCGAGTGCGCCGCCCCGAATTCTTTCGATCGAGTCAGAGGACTACCTAAAAGCCAGTTCGCGGAAGGGCATCACATCCGCCTCGATCGGAGCGAAGCGCCACATGTTCCGACTTTTGAAGCTGGCCAGTGGCGATATCCCTGTTTCAGATATCAGTGCGCGACACATCCTGGACTTCTGGGATGTGCACCGCTGGTGGCCGAAGGACGCACACCTGAGCCATAGGTATCGCGGCCTCACCGACGCGCAGATCCTGGCAGCAGGAAAGAAGGCGAATTCACCACCGCCGAAGAGCGGTAGCGTCAAGTCGATGGAGAGAAACCTGGCAGCGTTCTTCAATCATCTCCTGCGCGTGAGAGTCATCCACCACACGCCGATCGATCCCTTTATGGACGTCAAGTCTGATCTCATGGGTCCGGACGCGCGCCGGCCCTTCTCAGATGAGGAGTTGAAGACGCTGTTCGACCCCAAGACGTTCTTGCCTTGGGCCAAGAAGGCGCCGCACTACTGGTGGGGTCCCATCCTCGGGCTCTACACCGGTGCGCGCGTCAATGAGCTCGCCCAACTCAAAGTCGCCGATATCGTTGAAAAGCACGGCCATTGGGGCATCCACATTCAGAAAACGGTAGACGAGGATCTGACCCATAACACGGGCATGCGCTCGCGTCAGAAACTGAAAGGAAAGTCATCGATCAGATTTCTCCCGCTTGCCCAGCCGCTGCTGGATGCGGGCTTCCTCGATTTCGTAGCGGATATCCGAGCCACCAAGCATCCGAGGCTGTTCCCGCATCTGTCGTGTGGTGTGAACCAAAAGACAGGTCAACTCAATGGTTCTGGCTATGGTCGCGGCCTCAGTGAGCGCTTCTCCAAGCACTTGCATAGCGTGCTCGATCTACCCAAAGGATTCTCGTTCCATCTGTTCCGCCATACGCTCGCGTCCGCTTTGGATGACAACGGATTTGAGAAGGAGCTCATCGCCACCATCACTGGACACGAAATCAAGAAGGTGGTCCCCGTGTTGCAGGAGAGCTATCTGAAAGGGCAGCCGATGCTGCTAATTCACAAGCAGCTCCAAGCGCTGGCTTCCTTCCATCCTCCTGTGGTTCTGCCTCGCTATGAAAGAGGGCAGTTCCGTAAGCAGCTGAGCAGGCGCGACAAGTTCCATCCCTAAGCACTGGTCGCGGAAGATAGACAGGCGAGCGTCGAAAGGCCTCGCTTGTCTGCCATGGCTATGCCCTGCCTACTGATCGGAAGCCTTGGTGATCGACATGCATCTGTCCCTATTCGAAATTGAATTAGTGAAGCGTCCTGCTTATGCGCTCCACGTTCTGATGGTGGTCCAGTGATCCGATCTGCGACAAAAGCCGTTGGTGATCTGTAATGATCTGAGCGATCAGCGCAGCGCTTTCCTGTGCGTCCCGCACGGGAAGCTGTGTTGGAGGGGAGGGTGCTCCTGCCTGAGTCGATAGGGATGTGTTGGCAAGCAGCCTGTCTGCTAGGTGGAGCGCTTGCTTAGCGAAGGCGTCAGGGCTTTCGATAACGCTGTCCTGATAGACGAGTAGCAAGCCATGGAACATGTGGGTGGCTACGTTGATCAGGTTGTGCATATCGAAATCCTTATCTAGGTGGGAAGTGGCCGGCGATCCAAACAGAAGTTGACCAGTTGGCAAGGGCTGGTGGACTCACATTTCAATCAACTGTGATCGCGTAGCACGTATTACTGTGATGCGATATCTTCGGGTGTCTAGATGTTCGCGCGATAGTTTTCTGCTGCCTTGATCTCGTGCATGAAGTTGATGAAAAAATGTCATGAGCAAGAGCGCACTTATGATTGTCCATTGTCATGGAAATCGTGCGGCCGCGGCGCTTTACAAGCCTGAAAGCAAGCCTCTATTGAGGTCTTCATCACTTGGAGATCTCATGGCTATCTATCACGCAAGCGTAAAATCTTTCTCACGTGGCAAGGGCGAAAGCTCTATCGCCGCAGCGGCGTATCGTGCGGGTCTCGACCTGGTCGACACGAAAACCCGTGGTGTTCATCGCTTCTCTTCCCGGAAAGGTGTCGCAGCCCACTTCATGCTCGCACCTGCTGGCGCGCCGAGCTGGTGCAGCGATGCACGCGTGTTCTGGGACGCGAATGAAGCGTGGGAGAGCAGGCAGAACGCTCGGGTAGCTCGCGAACTTGAAGTGAGCTTGCCTAGCGAGCTGGGCCCGGATCGACGTCAGGCGCTTGCGTTGGAGCTAGGTCAACTGCTCGTTGACCGCTACAAGGCGGTGGTCCTCGTTGCTATCCATCAGCCGAGTGAGAAGGGGGACCAGCGCAACCACCATGTCCACCTCCTTATGTCAGCGCGTGAGATCGGTCCCGAAGGTTTCGGCGTGCGGGCCGGCGCGGAATTCGATGCCCGGGGTGGTCGCGGCGCCGAAGAGGTTCGGGCCATCCGCGCACTGGTGAGTGAAACTATCAATGCCAGTCTGGCCTCTGCTGGGATTGACGATCGTGTAGATCACCGCAGCCTGAAAGACCAGGCCAGGGCTGCAGAGGCCGTTGGGGATTTCGACAAAGCCGCTGAGCTTTCTCGTCCACCTACCAAGCACGTCGGCAAGGCCGTCACGGCTGCATTGAGACGTGAGGGCTCGGATCTTTTGCTGGGCGGGACTGGAATTGTTCAAAGCCCCTCCCAGAGATCCATGGCCGAGGCCGTGGAGCGCTTCCGCCAAAAAGGCCGGTTGGCGGCCACGTCGATTGCCCATGGTCCGAGCTCGGCCCGGGAAGAGCGTGCCAGGGAGCAAGCCAAGTCGGGAGTGCAAGAGATCCGGTTCCAGGCTCCAAGGGCCGGCGCCAGGCCGGCAGCCCACACGCCCAGCGCCAAGGCCTTGCAGCTAAGCCGTCTGGCTCGGATCAGCAAATCGTCTGGCAATGACGCCGAACTCCTAAACGAGCAAGCACACCTGGTGGAAGAATGGCTGGCCTCCCAAAACGAACTGGCCAGGAGCGCCTTGGAAAGCTTGGAGGCCATCCCGGGGCTGCAGGTCGAGCAGGCCATGAGGGACGCGATGGAGACAGCGCTTACGCGGCGAGTAGGCGTCTACGCTTCAAAGCCATTTTTCTTCGAAGGCTCCGAGGCCCTCACCGCCGCCATCGTGGAATACGCCGCGGCGATCCGCCATCCGCATGAAATGCGAGAGCGCGTCGAACGAGCGCGAGCGCAATTGTCGGAGCGAGAAACGGAACGCAAGGGTCCGACGGATCCGCGCTTGGCCAGGGCAAAGCAGATCCTGTGGAAAGCAAAAGCTGGCGTGGCCATGGGGGCGAGGATCCAAGCGGAGCGTCGGATCAATGAAGCCAGGAATGCCATGACGGTGGCTAGGGACGCCATGGAGCGCGACTACTACATCACGCCGCTGCATCGGGTCGAAACGAGTCCCCCGCTTTCCTATACAGCGGGCGCGGGAGGAGGGGAGCGCAAGAGCGAGTCGAACCAGCGGCAGTTGAAGCCCAACTCGCGTCCACGTGTCTAGAACAAGAATTGCCACCGCAGCATAATTTGTCAGCGGGGGCTTGCATCTAAGTTTGGGAAGGATCGCAGGCCCTAGTCCACCAACGCAGCTCCGGATTGGAAGGCGACGGAACATGTCTGGCGAGGGCTGAGATTCGTCCCGCGATGTCAGGCATCTGCAGCATCCGGGTTGAATCCAGCTCGACCCAACTACGAAGAATGCTTACGAAGGTAATGGTCTCGATCCCCTCGGCTTCGGCGAGCCGAATGGCTGGAAGATCATCTGAAACGAAGACCAACTCTCGATGCTTGGCGAGAGCAAGACACTCTGCCTCGCCATCGTCCACGCTTGCGGCCAGCCGCATCGCCGTATCCATCTCTTCGTCGGTAGCCGCATGAACCACCAATGGAGAACCTCGGAAGAACTCAGCAGATTCGATATCTCGCGTGATAATGGAGCCGTCATCGTGGAATTCACGAATCCTCCGACACTCGCGCGCCGCCGCATCCGACGTCGACCAGGTGCCGCCCAGCACGTGTAGCTCCTGGACGCCGCCCCAGCCGCAATGCAAATTGATGAGCGAGCAGGCGTCCAGGCAGTAATGCGTCATGCGCGAGATCGCTCCTTGTGGACCAAGGAGTCCGCTAGGCTCAGACCAATCACCACCTGACTGTGGTCCATAGTTTCGGTCATCCGCTGTCCGAAGTCGCGTGCCTGAACAATATCGCGCCGGATAAGTTTTGCAAACTGTGAGGTCGTGATGCTACCTGAGGTCCAAGCTTGGACTGCGAGAATCAGGTAGCGCTCAGGGAACGTCTCAGCACTGTCGCCAGCATCGGCCTCCTCGATCCCGGCGGCTGCACGAAGGGCGCCAACACGCACGCCGGAATCAGCTATCTCTTTCCAAGTATTCCGCCTAACCAAGCTAAGATCTTCGAGTCTGAGCACCATCGCCATGAGCGAGACGCCGTAATAGTCGGCGATCCGACAAACGTCCCCTACGTTGACGTCGCCAGTTTTCTGATAAGTGTCCTGAAAACGTCGGCGCACACCTTCCCCCGGCATGAGGAAGTGCTTGGCAAACGCGTCCGCGAAACGCTCGTTCTCGGGTCTGCGCTGCATGGGCGTAGCGTAGTCGACGCCGCGGCGATCGCGATCGAACAGGAAATGTCCATACTCATGAGCGATGGTCCACCGTCTGCGCGGAGGTGGGTGCTTGCGATTTACGAGAATGCAGTATCCGAAATTCTCGATGAAGGCGTAGAGGCCGGCAAGCTTCGAGTCCAGGCTGTCGATAAAGACGTGGACGCCGCGCTCATCTAAAGTCTTGCGAAGTGAGCTAATAGGCTCGCTGTCGCCAAAGCCAAGCTGACGTCGCTCATCAGTTGCGCACTGCTCAGCAAACTTCTCGGCGGATATGGGTGAGCGCACTGGCTGCGGTGGAGGGACAGGTAGTGCATGTCCTTCGACCTTGTCGCGCAGAAAAATGTAGTCGTCAACAAACTCACTGAGCTTTGCAACGGCCGCATCGAGTCCCGCGTCTTGGCCTTCCTGCTCAATCGCTGCGCGGAGGTGCGGTGAAATGTCAGTAGGAGGTGCGCTCTGGCGCATTAGGCGATTGAGCGAGGTGCGATAAAGTGATGCGAGCAAAACCAGCTCATCAGGTTTGACCTCGCGCACCCCCCTCTCCATTGCGATGAACGTGGGTCGGCTCATCTTCAAGTGCTTAGCGGCGGCTGCCTGAGAAATTCCAGCAGCCTTACGCGCAGAGATTAGGCGCTGAATAAGTGGATTCATAGCGAGCCCCGAGTCATTGGTTGACGGTATGGGTTAGGCGGCGTCGCGGATTTGAAACTTCCCGTAGGTGAGAAGTGATTCGTGGGCGTGTCGGATAAGCAACTGTTCAAGACTTTCAATTGATAGATGGGTGATGTCGCTGAGTATCTGGAAGCGTGCGAGGCGGTCGCGGAGTCGCTCATCTCCGGTCGACCAGCGTCGCGCATTATCGATGTAGGTGAGCAGGTATTGCAGTTCCTTGGGCTGGCCACTCGAAAGAAGATCAACCTGATAAGTGCCTACGTTGTCTTCCATGTCGCCGCGCTGGAACGCTTGACGTCGCTCAATGCAGGCAGCGCAGTGCCCGCAGTGGCGCTTACCGCGCTCGCGAAGCGAAGTATGGATGCAAGAAGACGACTGATGTAGCCATTCCTCGATCCTTGGCGTTTCTGCCAGGCTCTTGATCATTTCTGCCTTGGTATGCCAGAAGAAGGGCAAGTTATATCGGATTGGCTGGTCTAGCACTTCGCTAACGAACAAGCCCATTTTTCTCAAAAAGCCTGGGTGTGCTCCGCGAGTCGAGAGCCCGTCGCTCATGCTGCCTTCCGTGAGGGGAAGGTTCAGGGCGCCAATGCCGTTCTCGAAAAGATCAATGTCCTCGATCTTGCAGGCCGCAGCCAATATCGCTGCAGCTGCGCAGAAGAGAAAGCCTCGCGCGCGCTGAGTCGTCTCTTGGCGCTTCAACCTGCCGGCGACACCACCATCGAAGTGGACCATAAAGGCCGCGTGGTTCAACACCGAGCCGGGTCTAATTCGACGCAATCCATCTACCTGCCATTTCGACCGGCGCCTTACCGAAGCGTGGTGCCCGACCGTCAGCAGCATGTAGCTGTCTTCACCGGCGACGAGCTTATTGGCGAGACCCGCCGCGGAATCGAGACCGCCGCTGAACAGACCCAAGCGGGTGGGTAGCGTTTCGTTGAGTGCGAGCTTGCGTTGAGGCATCCCTCCGTGCGGCTCATTTCGCTGGACAAAAGATACGAACCAGATGTCACCGGTCAGAAAGCGAAGGATCTCAATAAGTTGCTCGGTAACGCGTGGCCGAGTCCAGAATTTGAGGTCGACTACCTCGAATTCCACGCTATGAGTTCGAACGCCGCATTCGTTTTTGCTGTTTGCCTTGCGCTTGCAAACCCGGTCGATCGCGTAGACACCAGTTGCGATGGCGATCAAATCGATCGAACGCTGGCTGGTCCCTTCGAGGAGGCTGCTCAGCATGAGTTCGGCGGTGATCACGGCGTCCTGCCTTGCCCCGCCGCTGAGTGAAACACGGCCCGCGTTGTAGTGCACATGGATGGGGAGGGCATCAGTGCGCACGCGGTTGCTCCGGTCGCGCAATGCCAAGGAGCGAGCGATGCACCATGTCCTGTGCTCGCGGCCTTGGTGGCGCTTTTGGCAAGCGCGCTCGGCGTATCGTCTCACCCACTAACGATGCTCCGATCATCGTGGCTAGCATCGGCACGTGTTTGGCGAACTTGCTCGCAAGTCCTTCGCGCATCTCGGTCTGCTCGATGGGGGAGCAGAACCTGCCTTCCCTAAGGGAGCGAGTGGTGATCTGGTCGGCCATTATGTCGAGCATGCGAACTGCCGCAGCCTGCGCCAGCGCGAGTTCCGTGGCGCGAGGGTTGCATTTGGCAACATCCATCACGACGGTGGCGAGCCGCTTCTCCGTAAAAGCCGAGATAGCTTCTTGCTGTTCCATCACCGATCCCGATAGGGCTCGCATGAGGTTGAGAAAGGGGGGCGCTTTTCGAAGCGCGGCGCTGAGCTTCCTGACCGCCTTCTCGCAGTCGGCGTCGGCCGTCTCCACTAAGTCATGGACGGTGCTTGCTGGGTCTTTGAGGACATTGCGGCTCGCGCGCCACCTGGTCGCATGCCCAAAGTCCAAAAATTCGTTCTCTGCCATGACAAGCCTCCTGATGACGTGAGCCTACGCCTGTTGAATCTGCCATGTCAAATAACCAATATGCCTAATAAGTAAAGTTGTAAAAGTCGGGATTGGACTCTGCTGGACGTTGTCAGACTGACCGGCGCTCGTTTAGAGTGCCGAGGTATCGTTTGAGGTATCGTTGTTCATCATTGGACTGAAGGTTAAATTCTTTCGATTCAATAATTTAGAGCGGCGGGGTTCGATTCCCATCACCCGCTCCATCTTTCCTCGTTCCCCGACGTGTCATCGTCCCCGCTTCCGTGCATGGCACGCCATGCGGTGCCCGCCTCCCGTGACCGACTCCCCATGAAGCTCGCCATCCTGTCGCGCAACGGCAAGCTGTATTCGACGCGCCGCCTGGTCGAGGCGGCACGCCAGCGCGGCCACACGGTCCGCGTGCTGGATCCGCTGCGCTGCTACATGCGCATCTCGTCCATCGGGTTCCAACTGCACTACAAAGGCCGGTCACTTGCCGGCTACGACGCAGTCATCCCGCGCATCGGCGCATCGATCACGCGGTATGGCACCGCCGTGCTGCGGCAGTTCGAACTGATGGGGACGTACAGTCCCAACCCGTCGGATGCCATCCTGCGTGCGCGCGACAAACTGCGTGCGCACCAGTTGCTGGCGGCGCAGGGCATCGACCTGCCGGTGACCGTCTTCGGCGACAACCCGGACGACACCGGCGATCTGTTGTCGATGCTGGGTCCTCCCCCGCATGTCATCAAGTTGAACGAGGGCGCACAGGGTGCCGGGGTGATGCTGACGGAGAAGCCGTCCGCCTCGCGCAGCGTTGTCGAGGCACTGCGTGGCCTGTACGCCAGCTTCGTGGTGCAGGAGTTCATCGGTGAGGCAGAAGGTGCCGACCTGCGCTGTTTCGTGGTGGGCGACGAGGTGGTGGCATCGATGCGCCGGCAGGCCCCGGAAGGGGATTTCCGCTCCAACCTGCATCGCGGCGGGATGGCGATGCATGCCGTGGCAACGGAAGAGGAGCGAGCCGTGGCGATCCGGGCGGCCCGCGTGCTGGGGCTGGGCGTGGCGGGCGTCGACCTGATCCGGGCCCAGCGCGGCCCGCTGGTGCTGGAGGTCAACTCGACCCCGGGGCTGGAGGGCATCGAGGGCGTCTGCGGTGTAGACGTTGCCGGGCGGATCGTGGAGCACCTGTCGGGCCGGGCTGAATAGGCCCCCCCCAGGGAGGATTGCGGCCCTACCGTGCGATTTCACGCAGATTTAACGCGATCTTTAACGGTCGTTTAATCGAAAACCGCGTAGCCTTGGCCGGACCGCAGCTCTGCGTTCCTCCCGGTGGTTGCATCTGGAAAGCACAGGATTACGGTAATCGGGGCATTAGTTTGGCCCAGGCGGGCGACCACCCGCCTGGGCCTTGTTTTGTCAGGCCCCATCAAGCGCACGCCACTTGCCGCCCCGTGCCTCGCTGGATAAATTCGGTAACCCTCACTACGTAAGGACGCATGATGCGCCGCTCGATTCTCGCCGCCTTGGTGGCACTGGCCTTTGTCGCCGCCGCCGATGCCGCACCCCGCGACAAATCCCAGAAGGCGCAGGCGCTCGATCTCAACAAGCCATTGCCTGAGCAGGTGGAGCTGATCCAGAAGCAGCTCGACGATGGCGAGACCTATGCCGAGATTGCCGGAGCAGACCGTGCCAGTGTCAAGGAATCGCTCGCCAGGCTGGCCGCGATCGTCAACGAGAACGGCGGCTCGCTGAATCCGCAGCAGAAGACCCAACTGTTGAACGAGCAGAACACGGTCAACCAGATCCTGTCGCAGGCGGCGGCCGACAGCCGCCTCGTGTGCCGTCGCGAAGCGCAGATCGGCTCGCTGCGTACCACCACGCAGTGCAAGACCGTCGCCGAGCGTCGCCGCGACGCCCAGGAGGCGCAGGAAACCATGCGCCGCAATCCGTCGGGCACATACAACAAGGGGAGCTGAGGCCGGTGCGCATCCTCGTCATCGAAGACAACAGCGATATCGCCGCCAACCTCGGCGACTACTTGGAAGAGCGCGGCCACACCGTCGACTTTGCGGCCGACGGCGTGACCGGCCTGCACCTGGCGGTGGTGCATGAGTTCGATGCGATCGTCCTCGACCTCAACCTGCCCGGCATGGACGGGCTGGAAGTCTGCCGCAAGCTTCGCAACGAGGCGCGCAAGCAGACGCCGGTGTTGATGCTCACGGCGCGTGATTCGCTGGACAACAAGCTGGCCGGGTTCGACTCCGGTGCCGACGACTACCTGATCAAGCCGTTCGCGTTGCAGGAAGTCGAAGTCCGCCTCAATGCCCTGTCGCGTCGCGGCAAGGGTGTGCAGACGCGCGTGCTGGAGGTCGGCGAACTCGAGTACAACCTGGACACCCTGGAAGTCCGTCGCCAGGGCAAGTTGCTGCAGTTGAATCCCACCGCGCTGAAGATCCTGCAAGCCTTGATGGAGGCTTCGCCAGCCGTGGTGACGCGCCAGGAACTGGAAACGCGCGTCTGGGGCGAAGAACTGCCGGATTCCGATTCCCTGCGCGTGCACATCCATGGCCTGCGCGCCGTGGTGGACAAGCCGTTCGACTCGCCCTACATCCAGACGCGCCACGGCATCGGATACCGCATCGCCGCGCCCGATGCCAGCAGCTGAGTCGCCGACACCCCGCCGCCACCGCCGCTTCCGGCGGCGGCTGCGCACCCGCATCATCCTGTCGTTCGTGCTGTTGGGGTTCGGCCTGACGGTCCTGTTTGCCTACGCCACGATCGTCGCGCGCCAGCGCGTCGAGGACCAACTGGTCGAAGACGTGATGAATCGCAATCTGGACGAATCGTGGCGGCGATTCATCCAGACCGACGGTCGGGTCGTCGGTGCTCCCATCGAGCAGATAAAGGCGTTCTACTACCTGCCGGACAAGTTCGAGAGTGTCCGTATCAATCGTCCCGAATGGTATGAGCTGCCAGACGGTATCCATAGCATTACCGCGCAGGGAGACGACGGCAGGCCGTCTCTCTACAAACTTGGGGTACGCAAGACGCCGCAGGTCTGGTTCTTCATCGCTTACGACATGAGCCAGACGGCACGTGCGGAAGTGCAGTTCAAGCGGACGGTTTACGGCTCCATTCTGGTCTTCACGGCTTTTTCGCTGGTGGTGGGCTGGTGGTCCGCCTCTCGCGTGATGAGTCCCGTCTCCGAACTGGCGGCGCGTTTGCGTGCCTATCGCGGCAGCAGCAATCCGCGACCACTCGCGCCGCATTTCCCGGAGGACGAAGTCGGTGAACTGGCCAAGGCATTGGACGACTATTCCGGGCGCCTCACCGAAGTGGTCGAGCGCGATCGCGAGTTCAACGCCGACGTCAGCCATGAGCTGCGTACGCCGCTGGCCATCATCCGGGGCTCGGTCGAGCTGATGCTGTCGCGGCCCGACATGGACGAGAAGACGCGGACCCGCATCCAGCGCATCCAGCGTGCCGAGCAGCAGTGCACGGACCTGATCAGTGCGCTGCTCCTGTTGTCGCGCAACGAGCGGGGCCACGGCAATACCGACGTCGCCCGCGTGGTCGACCAGTTGCTGGATGCGCACCGCGCCACGCTGGGTGGCAAGCCGCTGGTGCTGCGTGTCGAAGGCGAGGGCGGCGTGACCGTGGATTCCCCCGAGGCCGCGCTGTCGGTCGCACTGGGCAACCTGATCGGCAACGCGGTGAAGTACACCAAGGAAGGCGAAGTGGTCGTGCGCCTGTTGCCGGATGCGGTGGAAGTGATCGACTCCGGGCCGGGCCTGAGCAAGGAGGATGCGGCACGCCTGTTCGAACGTGGCTACCGAGGCACCCATGCCGGCCATTCCCAGGGCGGCGGCATCGGCCTGTCGATCGTCAGTCGCCTGTGCGCGCTGTACGGCTGGCAGGTGGGCGTGCGTCCCGGCGAGCCGAAGGGCGTGGTGGCCACGCTGCGCTTCTCCCCGGAGCGCGGCCAGGTACCGGATGCGTTGGTCAGTGGCGCGCAACAGGACGCCTGAGCGCGGATCGCGCCTTACAGGGTGATCCAGAAACAGTTGTAGGCACGACGGAAGCCGAAGATCGTGTCGGCGGGCGTCGCGCTGTTCTTCAATGTCTGCACCACGCGCAGTCCGACGGGACGCTGCCGTTGGCTGGCGGTCTGCGGGTAGTAGCCGTCCTGATTTGCATCGACGACCTGTCCCTGGGCATCAAGCAGCGGTGCGGGTGCCGGGCGGATGGGCACGATGTCGACGAGCGGGCGCTGCACCACTACGTCCAGCCGGTCGAGGATGCGCAGCGCGCCGGCGTCCGACGTGCCCGTCCAATGGTAGACACCGGCGAGGCGGTTCACGTCCTGCGCCTGGATCGCGGACGACACCTGCATCACCAGGTCGCTGAGCGTGCGTGAGCAGCCGCCGCGGTACAGCGCGCCGGTGGCGGCCGTCGTGGTGGTCGAGGGCAGGCGGTCCATCGCGCCGACGTCCTCGCAACGCTTGTCGGTATAGACCGTTTCGCCGGACATCGTGGTGCAACGCTGCACGCCTTGCTGCTGGGCTCGCGCCACGGGCGCCTGCAGGCAGAGCGAAGCGAGCAGGCAGGCGCTGGCGATGAGGGAAAGGGCACGCATGGTGGTCAGCCTAATGCGACAGGCCCTGTCCGGTCATGGCTCGTGCGCACGGAACCGCGTCGTCGTTCACCTGCGGGACGACGGCGCGGCAAGCCTCAGCGGGCCAACCCGAGGCGCGAGAGTACCGTCTGGGTCGGCTTGGCCAGGTTGAGCGTGTAGAAGTGGAGCGAGGGCGCCCCGCCCGCGATGAGGCGTTCGCACAGGTTGGCCACCACGTCGGCACCGAAATCGCGGATCGCCTCGGCGTCGTCGCCCAGCGCCTGCATGCGCTTGCCGATCCAGCGCGGGATCTCCGCGCCGCACGCTTCGGAAAACCGGCGCAGCTGCGAGAAGTTGGAGATCGGCATGATGCCCGGGATGATCGGGATCTCCACGCCCAGCCTGCGTACCGCGTCGACGAAGTGGAAATACGCATCCGCGTTGTAGAAGTACTGCGTGATCGCCCCGTCCGCGCCGGCATCGACCTTGGCCTTGAAGTGGCGCAGGTCGGTCAGCGCGTCCTCGGCCTGCGGGTGCGTCTCGGGATACGCCCCGACTTCGATATGGAACGTGTCGCCGTGTTCGGCGCGGATGAAGTCGATCAGTTCCGACGCATAGCGCAGGTCGCCCGGATGGCCCATGCCGGAGGGCAGGTCGCCACGCAGCGCGACGATGCGCTTGCAGCCGAGCGCGCGGTACAGGCGCAGCAGTTCGCGGATCTCCTCACGGCTTCCGCCCACGCAGGACAGGTGCGGCGCGGCGTCGAAACCGTGGTGCTGGTTGAGATGGCGGACCGTCTCGGAGGTGTAGCTGAGCGTGGAGCCGCCGGCGCCGAATGTGCAGGAGACGTACTCGGGCGCATGCGCCTTCAGCTTGTCCGCGGTGCGGTCGAGCTGCGCGCGCTGCTCATCGGTCTTGGGCGGGTAGAACTCGAAACTCAGGGAGGGCATGGGCTGCGCCGTTCGGATCGAGCCGGGAGTATATCGCTTCATCCGGATGGATGTTAATTACGGTGCGTGTGCCGTCGCATCGCGCCTCCTCCACTCGCACCCCGGGAGACCCGCGAAGGTACGCTGTCGTTATCTCTTCCAAGGCCATCGCATGACGATCGTCCTCACCCCGTTCGCCCGCACTCGCCTGTTTCCCGCCGACAGGCGCCGCAACGCCATCCAGGACTGCACGCCGCAGGCGTTCGAACAGCGCCTCAACGAGGAGGCGCCGCTGGCGATCCTCGACGGCTATGCGCCGTTCTGCCGCCTGCACGTGCACCGCAACTGGACATCGACCCGCTGCCTGACCGTACCGATCACCGACGACAATCGGCACCTGCTCCGTTCGTCCTACGAGACGCGTTCCTCGGCCGAACTGCCGGTGCTGGTGCGCTGGTTCGAAGGCGTCGAGCCGCCGGTGGCCGATTACCTGGTCGTGATCCTCTACAGCGCGGCGCAGCTCGCCAGGGAAGATGCACCGATCCAGGGCGACTGGGGCATCGTCGGTTGCCTGTACACGCAGGCGCCCGAGGAGATACCGATGGCCCCCATCACGATGATGCGCAATGCGCTGGGCGTCGAGGAAGGTGGATCGGGCGTGCCGATCGATCGCGAGGCCTACCGGCGCAGCGTCGCGTTCTGGGAGCGCAACGCCAACTGGCGCCCCTAGGCCACGCCGTCCCCGTTCATGGCGCCGCCAGCGCGGTGCCGACGGCGGCTGGCGCGCCGAGAAGTTGGCCGGGTGCAGATTGAAGCCGACTTCGTACTCGCGATGATCACGCAACGCAGAACGGGCGCCGTGAGGCGCCCGTTCCGGGAGTGACGCAAGACCGCCGGTGCGATCAGTAGCGGTAGTGCTCCGGCTTGTACGGGCCGGCGACCGACACGCCGAGGTAGTCGGCCTGGTCCTTGGTCAGCTTGGTCAGCTTCACGCCGATCTTCTCCAGGTGCAGGCGCGCGACTTCCTCGTCGAGCTGCTTGGGCAGGATGTAGACCTTCGACTCGTACGTATCCTTGTTCGCCCACAGATCGATCTGCGCGAGCGTCTGGTTGGAGAACGAGTTCGACATCACGAAGCTCGGGTGGCCGGTGGCGCAGCCGAGGTTCACCAAGCGGCCTTCGGCGAGCAGGAAGATCGCATTGCCGTTGCCAAAGGTGAACTTGTCGACCTGCGGCTTGATGTTGGTGCGCGTGGCGCCCGACGCGTACAGCGCATCGACCTGGATCTCGTTGTCGAAGTGGCCGATGTTGCAGACGATGGCCTGGTCCTTCATCGCCTTCATGTGGTCGAGGGTGATGATGTCCTTGTTGCCGGTGGTGGTGACATAGATGTCGGCGCGGCCGAGGGTGTCCTCGACGGTCGTGACTTCATAGCCTTCCATCGCGGCCTGCAATGCGCAGATCGGGTCGATCTCGGTGACGATGACGCGGGCACCGTAGGCACGCAACGAGGCTGCCGAACCCTTGCCGACGTCGCCATAACCGCAGACCACCGCCACCTTGCCGGCCAGCATCACGTCGAGCGCGCGCTTCAGGCCGTCGGCCAGCGACTCGCGGCAGCCATAGAGGTTGTCGAACTTCGACTTGGTGACCGAGTCGTTGACGTTGATCGCCGGGATCAGCAGCTTGCCCTGCTCGGCCAGCTGGTAGAGGCGGTGTACGCCGGTGGTGGTCTCTTCGGACACGCCCTTCCAGTCCTTGACCACGCGGGTCCAGTAACCGGGACGCTCCTTGGCGACACGCTTCAGCAGGTCCTTGATCACCTGCTCCTCGTGGCTGCCCGACGCGCTGTTGACCCAGGTCGTGTCGCCCTGTTCCAGCTCATAACCCTTGTGGATCAGCAGGGTGACGTCGCCGCCGTCGTCGACCACCAGTTCCGGACCGGTCAGCGTGCCGTCGGCCAGGGTGAAGGTCAGCGCGTCGAGCGTGCAGTCCCAGTATTCCTCCAGCGACTCGCCCTTCCAGGCGAACACCGGCGTGCCGGTGGCGGCGATCGCGGCGGCGGCGTGGTCCTGCGTCGAGAAGATGTTGCACGAGGCCCAGCGCACGTCGGCGCCGATGTCCTTCAGCGTCTCGATCAGCACGGCGGTCTGGATGGTCATGTGCAGCGAGCCGGTCACGCGCACGCCCTTGAGCGGCTTGGCAGTGGCGTGCTTGCGGCGGATCGACATCAGGCCGGGCATCTCGTGCTCGGCGATGTCCAGTTCCTTGCGGCCCCAGTCGGCCAGCGAGATATCGGCGACCTTGTAGTCGCCCTCGGTCGAAAACGTGCGTACTGCGTTCATGGCATTGCTCCGGTCTGTGCGATCAGGGTCGCAGGTTGTCCGGGCGCCGTTGCAGGTTCGTTCCACCGAGCCTGGCCGGACTATGTGGAGCGTCTGCACAGGGATATGCAGGCTCTTGCGGAAGGATCCGCACATGTCACGGTCGCAGCGCCCCTCGGCGAAGGGCCGTCATTATATCGCTTGTTCCGGATGAAACGATGGCGCACGCGCCGGCGTGATCGGGTAGGCTCCGGCATGCTGCCTTGCAGCAGACCAATCGTCCTTCGGGACCATACCAATCAAGACCAAACGAACGACGGGAACCACGCCGCGCGCATGAACAGCCCCCGCAGTCTCGAATTCGCTCCCCCCGATGTCCCGCTGCGTGAAGACGTGCGCCGACTGGGCGCACTGGTCGGCGACATGCTGGCCGAACAGGTGTCGCCCGGGTTCCTGGCCGACGTGGAGCGCGTGCGCACGACCGCCATCGCACGACGCCAGGCAGGCGAGCCGCCGCAATCGCTGGCCGGGCTGCTGGACGGGCAGGCGCCGGCGCAGGCCGAGTCGCTGATCCGTGCGTTCAGCACGTACTTCCAGGTGGTCAACATCGCCGAGCGCGTGCACCGCATCCGCCGTCGTCGCGACTACCAGCGCGCCGGCAGTGCGCGACCGCAGCCCGACGGTCTGCACGACGCGCTGTCCAAACTGAAGGAACAGGGCGTGACGCTGGACGAGCTTGCGCAATGGCTGCCGCGCATCGACGTGGAGCCGGTGTTCACCGCGCATCCGACCGAAGCGGTGCGTCGCGCGCTGCTGGAGAAGGAGCAACTGATGGTGGCCAGCCTGATCAACGGGCTGGACGGCACGCGCACGCCGGGCGAACTGGCGACCGACACCGCACGCTTCCGCATGGCACTGACGTCGGCCTGGCAGACCGCCGATTCGTCGCCGGTGCGCCCGGGCGTTGAAGACGAGCGCGAGCACGTGGGCTTCTACCTGATCGAAGTGCTGTACCGCGTCATCCCGGTGCTGTACGAAACGCTGGAAAGCGCGATCACCGAGGTCTACGGATCCGCACCGCAGGTCACCGCGCACCTGCCGCGCGTGTTGCGGTTCGGCACCTGGGTCGGCGGCGACATGGACGGCAATCCGAACGTGGATGCCGGCACGATCACCGCCACGCTGGATGCGCAGCGCCGGTCCATCCTCACGCGCTACCTGAAGGAACTGCGCCAGCTCACCACGCTGCTGAGCCAGTCCAGTTCGATCATCGGCGTATCGCCGCAGGTCGCCGCGCGCGTCGAGGAGTACCGCGCACTGATGCCGGAGGCCGCGAAGAAATCGCGTCCGCGTCATGGCGACATGCCGTACCGGCTGCTCAACGACCTGATGCGGGCGCGCCTGCAGGCCACGCTGGAAGACAGGCCCGAGGGCTATTCCTCGCCGGACGATCTGGCGCACGACATCGACCTGATCCTGCACAGCCTGGAGGCCAACCGCGGCATCCATGCGGGCTGGTTCGCGGTGCGCCGGCTGGCGTGGCGCGTGCGCACGTTCGGCTTCCACCTCGCACGCCTGGACGTGCGGCAGGAGTCCAGCGTGCATGCGCGTGCCGTTGCCGCGGCGCTCGGCGACGCCGGATGGGAAAGCCGGGATGCGGTCGACCGTGCGGCATTGCTCGGTCCGTATGCCGGTGGCGATGCGTCCTTGCCGGCCAGCGGCGAAGAAGGCAACGAACGCCTCGATGCCGTCTTCCGCGCGCTGGCCGATGCGCGTACCCGCCATGGCACCGATGCCCTGGGCACCTACATCATCAGCATGGCGCACAGTCGTGCCGACGTGCTGACGGTGCTGGCGCTGGCGCGGCGCGGTGGCCTGGTCGATGAGGCGGGGCAGGTGCCGCTCGACATCGCGCCGCTGTTCGAGACCATCGACGATCTCGGCCACGGGACCGAAGTGTTGCGCGACCTGCTGGCCGATCCCGTCTACCGTCGGCACCTGGCGGCGCGCGACCACGTGCAGATGGTGATGCTGGGGTATTCCGACAGCGGCAAGGACGGCGGCATCGCCGCATCCCGCTGGGGACTGCAGCGCGCGCAGGTGGAACTGGTCGATGCGGCGCAGGAACTCGGCATCAAGCTGACGTTCTTCCACGGCCGGGGTGGTTCGATCGTCCGCGGCGGCGGCAAGACCACGCGCGCGCTGGAAGCGGCGCCGCGCGGCAGCGTCGATGGCCGACTGCGCGTGACCGAGCAGGGCGAAGTGATCCACCGCAAGTACGGCATCCGCGCGCTGGCGTTGCGGTCCCTGGAGCAGTCCGTGGGCGCCGTGCTGCTGTCGAGCGTGCGGCCGCGCGCACCGGAACCGCGCGAAGCGACGTGGCGCGAGATCATGGCGCTGGTCGCGGAAGAGAGTTCGAGGGCCTACCGGGCTTTCGTGCAGTCGCCGCGCTTCATGGACTATTTCCGCGGCGCCACGCCGATCGACGTGATCGAACGGATGACGCTGGGCTCGCGCCCGTCGCGCCGGCTGGGGCAGGACGCCGCGCTCGGCAACCTGCGCGCGATTCCCTGGGTGTTCGCCTGGAGCCAGGCACGCGCGGTGATCCCGGGCTGGTACGGCGTCGGCACCGGATTGAAAGCGGCCGTGGACGCATACGGCGAGGAGGCGCTGCGCGACATGGCGCGCGACTGGCCGTTCTTCAGGACCTTCCTCGACGACATCTCGATGGTGTTGGCCAAGGGCGACCTGGGCATCGCCGAGATGTACTCGCGCATGTCGGGCGACCTGCATGAGGAATTCTTCCCGCAGATCCAGGCCGAACACGCCTCGGTACTGCGCTGGGTGCTGGCGCTCAACGGCAACGAGTGGCTGCTGCAGCACGACCAGCGGCTGGCGCTGTCGATCCGCCTGCGAAATCCCTACATCGACCCGATCAGCGTGATGCAGGCCGATCTGCTGAAGCGCTGGCGCGACAGCGATCGCGAGGACGACGCGCTGCTGCACGCCTTGGTCGCCAGCATCAACGGCGTGTCGCAGGGCGTGCAGAACACCGGGTGATGTGTGGGATCCCGGTGTGGGAGCGACGTAAGTCGCGATGACGCGTTACGGGTGTTCCATCGCGACTTACGTCGCTCCCACAGCTGCATCATGCAGCGTCAACCATCCAGCTCCGACCAGCGCTGGTAGGCGTGGTCCAGTTCCGCCTGTTTCGCGGCGAGCTCATCGTTCGCGCGTTGCAGGTCGGCGGGGGACTGCTGGTAGTACGCCGGATCGTTCATGGCCTGGGTGCGCTTGGCCACGTCGGTCTCGAGCGCTTCGATCAGGGCCGGCAGCTGTTCCAGTTCGCGCGCTTCCTTGAAGCCGAGCTTGCGCTTGGCGGCGACCGGTTCGGGCTGCTTCGACAGCGCGGGCCTGGCGGGTGTCGCCGAGGATGTGTCCAGTACACGGCGCTGGCGCAGCCAGTCCGAATAGCCGCCCACGTAGTCGCCCAGTTGGCCTTCGCCCTCCAGCACCAGCGTGCTGGTGACCACGTTGTCGAGGAAGTCGCGGTCGTGGCTGACCAGCAGCAGCGTGCCCTTGTAGTCGAGCAGCAGCTCTTCCAGCAGTTCCAGCGTCTCGACGTCCAGGTCGTTGGTCGGTTCGTCCATCACCAGCAGGTTGGACGCCTGGGCGAACAGCTTGGCCAGCAGCAGCCGGTTGCGCTCGCCGCCGGACAGGCGGGTGATCGGCGCGCGCGCGCGCTCGGGCGAGAACAGGAAGTCCTGCAGGTAGCCGATGACATGCTTGCGGCTGCCGTTGATCTCGATGAAATCGCTGCCTTCGGCCACGTTCTCCAGCGCGGTGCGCGATTCGTCCAGCTGGCTGCGGTGCTGGTCGAAGTAGGCGATCTGCAGGCCGGTGCCCAGCTTTACTTCGCCCTGTTGCGGCGCGAGTTCGCCCAGCAGGATCTTCAGCAGCGTCGACTTGCCGGCGCCGTTCGGCCCGATGATGCCGACGCGGTCGCCGCGCATGATGGTCGCCGACACATCGTCCAGCAGCACGCGGCCATCGTAGGCCTGGGTGATGTGCTTGGCCTCGATGACCTTCTTGCCCGAGGATTGCGCCGCCGCGGCTTCCATCTTCACGTTGCCGGACAGGTCGCGGCGTTGCGCGCGTTCGCGGCGCATCGCCTTCAGCGCGGTCACGCGGCCTTCGTTGCGGGTGCGGCGCGCCTTGATGCCCTGGCGGATCCAGACCTCCTCCTGCGCCAGCAGCTTGTCGAAGCGCGCGTTCTCCTGCGCTTCGGCATGCAGGCGTTCTTCGCGCCGGCGCAGGTAGTTGTCGTAGTCGCCGGGCCAACTGGTCAGCTGGCCGCGGTCGATCTCGAGGATGCGCGTGGCCAGCGAGCGCAGGAAGCTGCGGTCGTGGGTGACGAAGACGATGCTGCCGCCGAAGGACTTCAGGAACCCTTCCAGCCAGGCGATCGCCTCGATGTCGAGGTGGTTGGTCGGCTCGTCCAGCAGCAGGATGTCGGGATTGCGCACCAGCGCCTGCGCCAGCAGCACGCGGCGCTTCATGCCGCCTGACAGCGCGGCGAAATCGGTGTCTTCGGGCAGCTCCAGGCGCGTCAGCACCTGCTGCACGCGCAGGTCCAGGTCCCAGCCGTTGCGCGCCTCGATCTGTGCCTGCGCGTCGCCCATCGCCTCCATGTCGCCATCGTGCAAGGCATGGTGGTACAGCGCGAGCAGATGACCGAGGTCGCCCAGGCCTTCGGCGACCACGTCGAACACCGTGCCCTGCGTGTCCTGCGGGACTTCCTGTGCCATGCGTGCGACGACCACGCCGTTCTGCACGCGGATCTCGCCGTCGTCGGGCTTCAGTTCGCCGGCCATCAGCCGCATCAGCGTGGATTTGCCCATGCCGTTGCGGCCGACGATGCAGACGCGCTCGCCGGGTTCGATGGACAGGTCGACGTGTTCGAGGAGGAGCGGCCCGCCGACGCTGAAGTCGACCCGCTGGAATTGCATCAGTGACATGCGCCCATTGTACCGGGCGCGGGTCGGTCACCGGCGGTGTTCAGCCGATCGCGGGTTTCCTGGCGCCAAGCAGGGCCGCATGCCGCAGCTCCATTTCCTCGCGCAGTTCGCGGCGCAGGCGCGCGGCGGCGAAGCGGCGCACTTCGTCCGGCGTCCCCGGCTCCAGCGGTGGCACCGGCGAGGGACGCCCGTCGTCGTCCACGGCCACCATGGTGAAGAAGCAGCTGTTGGCGTGGCGCACGCTCTGCTTGCGGATGTCCTCGGCGACCACCTTGATGCCGATTTCCATCGACGACGTGCCGGCGTGGTTGACCGAGGCCAGGAACGTCACCAGCTCGCCCACGTTGATGGCCTGGCGGAACATCACCTGGTCCACCGACAGGGTGACCACGTACTTGCCCGCGTAGCGGCTGCCGCAGGCGTAGGCCACCTGGTCGAGCAGCTTGAGGATCGCGCCGCCGTGGACCTTGCCGGAGAAGTTGGCCATGTCCGGGGTCATCAGCACGGTCATCGTCAGCTGGTGGCTTTTCAGCGATTCCATGGCGCGCCTCCGCAGGGTGAGGCGCGCAGGCTACCCGATCCCGGACCGCTTGGTCAGCCAGCCCACTGAAAGAAGCGGCTGTGCCAAGTCCGGGATACGCGGATCACCAGTCCGTCGGCTTGTAATCCTTCAGGAACTGGCCCCAGACGTGCTCGCCGGTGTTGAGTCCGTGGATGATCGGGTCGACGATGCGCGCGGCGCCGTCGACGATATCCAGCGGCGGGTGGAAGCGTTCTTCGATGACCTTGCGTGCGGCGATCTCGACGGGATCCTCGTCGGTCACCCAGCCGGTGTCGACGCTGTTCATGTGGATGCCATCGGCCTGGTAATCGGCCGCTGCGGTGCGCGTCATCATGTTGAGCGCGGCCTTGGCCATGTTGGTGTGCGGGTGCTTGGTGGTCTTGAAGTTGCGGTAGAACTGGCCCTCGACCGCGGACACGTTGACGATGTGCTTGTCGCGGTCGGGCGTGCGCAGCATCAGCGGCTTCAGGCGCGCGTTGATGATGAAGGGCGCGATGGCGTTGACCAGCTGCGTCTCCAGCAGTTCCACAGACGGCACTTCGTGCATCAGCAGGCGCCAGGAATTGCGTCCGCGCAGGTCGACCTGCTGCAGGTCCTGGTCCAGGCGGCCTTCGGGAAACAGGTGCTTCTGGCCCAGCAGTTCCTCGGGCAGCAACGGCACCTGCGACAGTTCGGCGGAGCGGCTGAGCCCGGCGGTCTTGCCGATACCATCGATCGAAACCTGCATCGCGGTGGCGTTGGCATCGGGCAGCATGTTGTAGCTGCGCAGGCCTTCGTAGCTGCCCAGCAGCTTCCGCACGTGCTGCGGCGTATCGTTCAGCGCCGCGGTTTCGGCGTCCATCATGTGCGCGTAGAACTCCGGCGGGCGACGCACGGTCTGGCACGCGTTGTTGATGATGAAGTCCAGCCGCGGCAGCTTGCCGACCAGTTCATGGCAGAACGCTTCGACACTGGGCGTGTGGCGCAGGTCCAGGCCGAACACTTCCAGGCGATGGCCCCATTCGCCGAAATCCGGCTCCTGCGCGTAACGCGCGGCGGAATCGCGCGGAAACCGGGTGGTGACGATCAGGTGCGCGCCCGCCCGCAGCAGCTTCAGGCCGGCCTGGTAGCCGATCTTGACCCGGCCACCGGTCAGCAGGGCGACACGTCCGCTGAGGTCGGCCAGCTCGGTGCGCTTGGCGAAATTGAAGTCCGCGCAGGTCGGGCACATCTGGTCGTAGAAGTGGTGGATCAACGTGTACTTCTGCTTGCACACATAGCAATGCAGCAGTTCCGGCGACTCGCGTGGCGCGACGTCGGGCGAGGGCAATGCGGGCGGGAAGTAGTTCGGCGTGGTGAACACCGGCTTCCGGCGCAGTTCGCGGATGCCGGTCTGGTCGAGGATCGCTTCCGCGCGGCGGATGGCCTCGACGTTGCGTTCGCGTTCGCGCTGCTTGGACTTCTGCCGGCGCAGCTTGGGATCGGGCAGGTAGATCGCGGCAATCGCCCGGTGCAGGCGTGCACGTTCCTCGTCCGGACAGCCGTCGAGCAGGGTGCGGTCGGCGGCGATCGACTCCAGCCATTCGAGGGCAGCGCGCACGCGCGCGAGTTCGTCAGCACTGTTCGATGGCGTGTTGGTGGTCATGGCGTCGATCCGTATCCGTGCGGCGGCATGCAGCATGCCTGCACGCCGCAAAAAAACACGGGCCGCATCGCTGCGACCCGTTGTCTTCGCCCCAGTCGTCTCCCGCAGGCGGGAGAGGACGGAGAGAAGCGGCTTACTTCAGCTTGGCGTCCTTGCGGAGCGCTTCGGCGCGGTCCGTCTTCTCCCAGGAGAAGGCGGTCGCGGTGTGCTTCTTGCCGGCGGCGTCGACGTAGGAGATCTCCTTCGGCTTGCGGCCGAAGTGGCCGTAGCTGGCGGTCGGCTGGTAGATCGGGTGCTCCAGGTCCAGCATCTTCGTGATGCCGTACGGACGCAGGTCGAAATGCTTGCGGATCAGCTTCTCGATCACGTCGTCGCCGACTTTGCCGGTGCCGAACGTGGTGACCGAGATCGAGGTCGGCTCGGCCACGCCGATGGCGTAGGAGACCTGCACTTCGCACTTGTCGGCCAGGCCGGCGGCCACAATGTTCTTGGCCACGTAGCGCGCGGCATAGGCGGCCGAACGGTCGACCTTCGACGGATCCTTGCCCGAGAACGCGCCGCCGCCGTGGCGGGCCATGCCGCCGTAGCTGTCGACGATGATCTTGCGGCCGGTCAGGCCGCAGTCGCCCACCGGGCCACCGATGACGAACTTGCCGGTCGGGTTGATGTGCACCTTGTTCTTCGGCAGCGCGTCCAGCCACTTCTTCGGCAGCACCGGCACCAGGATCTCGGCGCGCACGGCTTCGATCAGGTCCTTCTGTTTGATGTCCGGATCATGCTGGGTCGACAGCACCACGGCATCGAGGCCCAGCACGGTGTTGCCGTCGTAGCGCAGGGTGACCTGCGACTTGGCGTCGGGGCGCAGCCACTTCAGCTTGCCCTTCTTGCGCACCTTGGCCTGCTGTTCCACCAGGCGGTGGCTGTAGTACAGCGGGGCGGGCATGAATTCCGGCGCCTCGTTGCAGGCGTAGCCGAACATCAGGCCCTGGTCGCCCGCACCCTGTTCTTCCGGCTTCTTGCGGTCGACGCCCTGGTTGATGTCGGGCGACTGCTTGCCGAGCATGTTGATGATGGCGCAGGTGTGGCCGTCGAAGCCGACGTCCGAATTGTCGTAGCCGATGTCGTTGATGACCTTGCGGGCCAGCGACTCGATGTCCACCCAGGCGGTGGTGGTGACTTCGCCGGCCACGATGGCGGCGCCCGTCTTCACCAGCGTCTCGCAGGCCACGCGTGCGCGCTTGTCCTGGGCCAGGATGGCGTCCAGCACGGCGTCGGAAATCTGGTCGGCGATCTTGTCCGGATGGCCTTCGGAGACCGATTCGGAGGTGAACAGGTAGCTGGACATCGGGCTTATATCCTTTGATTCGGATGAAAAGATGGGCGCGCATGATACACGCCGGGAACGGTGCGTGCATTCTGCGCCGTTCAGGGTTGCAACCGGGTTAAGGGCGGGCCGGCCGCCGTTGTCACCGGACTGCCAGAAAACGGACACGGCGCTGTCGCCGGCCGGGCGCAGCCTGCGCGGCGACACCCCGCCGGCAGCCCTTGCCCATGCGCCCGCTGGAACAGCAGATCACCGAACGTTATCCCCACTGGTTCCGAGGCCGTCGCGCCAGGCTGACCCGGCCGCTGCTGCGCACGCTGGGCCGCTGGTCGAAGCTGGACCAGGCCTACGCCTTCCTGGCCGACCATGGCCATCTTCAGGGCCTCGCCTTTGTCGAGGCCGCCATCGATCACCTCAACCTGCGGACGAATGCCGATCCGGCGGGGGAGCGGCGCATCCCTGCGCAAGGCCGGCTGCTGATCGTCGCCAACCATCCCTCCGGCGCGCTGGATGCGCTGGCGCTGCTGCAACTCGTGGGCCGCGTGAGGCAGGACGTGAGGATCGTCGCGAATGACGTCCTCATGGACATCACGCCCTTGGCCAACCTGCTGCTGCCGGTACGGATACTGGGAGGCAAGCCGAGTGCGGACAGCGTGCGCGCGGTGGAGCAGGCGCTGGAAGCCGAGCAGTGCGTGATCGTGTTCCCGGCCGGCGAAGTCTCGCGGCTGGGTCCGCGCGGGGTGCGCGATACGCGCTGGCGACGCGGCTTCCTGCGCTTCGCGCGCACCACGGGCACGCCGGTGCTGCCGATCCGCGTACAGGCGCGCAATTCACCGTTGTTCTATGGCGCGTCGGTGTTGTTCAAGCCGGCAGGGACCGCGCTGCTGGCGCGCGAGATGTTCCGCCGCAGCCAGCGGCGCCTGCAGCTGCATGTCGGGCAGGTGCTGCGCGTGGACGCGGAGGAAGATGCCGCATCCGTGATCGAACGCGTGCGCACGGCGCTGTATGCGCTCGGACGACCCGGCGGGGCATCGTCGCCGGATCCCGCCGACACCGCCGAACCCCTGGTGGCGGCGTTGGCGCCCGAGGCGCTGGAAGCCTGCATCGACGCGCTGGACGTACTGGGCCAGACCAGCGACGGCAAGCGCATCTGCGTGGGCCGGCTGGCCGGCGGTTCGCCACTGCTGCGCGAGATCGGCCGCCTGCGCGAATTGACCTTCCGCGCGGTGGGCGAGGGCACCGGCAAGCGCATGGATGTGGATGCCTTCGACACCTGGTACGAGCACATCGTGCTATGGGATGCCGCCCAGCGGAAGATCGCGGGCGCCTACCGCATCGCACGCGGCGCGCCCGTACTGGCGGCGCAGGGCCTGAGAGGCCTCTACACCGCCTCGCTGTTCGACTACGCCGACGACGCGCTGCCGCGCCTGGCGAGCGGCATGGAACTGGGGCGCAGCTTCGTGGTGCCCGAGTACTGGGGCAGCCGCAGCATCGATTACCTGTGGCAGGGCATCGGCGCCTATCTGCGCCGGCATCCGGGCGTGCGCTACCTGTTCGGTGCGGTGTCGATGAGTGCCGCCTTGCCCGCACATGCGCGCGAACGCATCGTCGCCTACTACACGCACTACTACGGGGACGCGTGCAGCAACGCCAGGCCACGGCACCCGTTCCAGTACGCGGCCACGCCGCTGTCGTTCGAGGCGCTGGATGCCGACACCGGATTCCGCGTGCTCAAGGCCAACCTGGACACGCTGGGGGCGACCGTGCCGATGCTCTACAAGCAGTACACCGACCTGTGCGAACCCGGCGGCGCGCGTTTCCTCGCGTTCGGTGTCGACCCGGATTTCAGCGACTCCATCGACGGGCTGATCGAAGTGGACCTGCACCGCATCCGGCCGAAGAAGCGCGAGCGCTACCTGGGCGATGCCTGGCGTCCGGTGGAGGCCGTGGCATGACCTCCCGGGCCGCGCCATCGCCGATGCGGCGCGCGGTCTTCGTCTCCGACGTCCACCTGGGGTCCAAGCACTGCCACGCAGCGGAGTTCGCCGACTTCCTCGCGCGATTGCAGTGCCGGCGGCTGTACCTGGTCGGGGACATCGTCGACCTGTGGTGGATGGCGCAACGGCGCGTGTCGTGGGACGCGGCCCATAACCGCGTGGTGGAAGCGCTGCATGCGCTGGCGCGCAACGGCACCGAGCTGGTCTACGTTCCGGGCAACCACGATCGCCCGATCCGCCGCTTCTGCGGCCTGATGCTGCCGGCCATGCAGGTGCGCCGACGCGCCATCCACACCACGCTCGACGGCCGTCGCCTGCTGGTCACGCATGGCGACGACTACGACGGCATCACCCATTTCGGCGGACTGCAGGAAAAGTTCGGCGACTGGCTGTACTACCGCATCCTCACCGGCAACCGCCTGACCAACCAGCTGCGTCGCCGGTTCGGCCTGCGCTACTGGTCGCTGGCCGAATACCTCAAGCGCCAGAGCGATGCGGCCGAGCGCTACATCGCCCGCTTCGTGCAGGCCGGCCTGGACGATGCACGCCGCCGTGGCCTCGACGGCATCGTCTGCGGCCACATCCATCGTGCCTCGCTGCTGCAGCGCGATGGCCTGGTGTACGCGAACGACGGCGACTGGGTCGAAAGCCTGACCGCGCTCAGCGAGGAGGCGGACGGCACGTTGTGCCTGCTGTCGCACACCGGCAAGGTGCTCGGCGAAGTGGCACCGCGGCTGCGCCTGGTGCCGCAGGACGCACAACGCGCCGCGTGAGGAAAGGCGCCAGCGGCTGCTAGGATCGCCGCATGGATTCCCTCAGCCAGATCGTTCTCGGCGGCGCCGTCGCCGCTGTCATCGCCCCCGCCGGTCACCGCCGTGCCGCGCTGCTCGCCGGTGCCGCGCTCGGTACGCTGCCCGATCTCGACAGCCTGCCGATCGCGCTGTTCTCGGACAATCCGGTCACGCTGATGACGGTGCACCGCAGCTTCAGCCATTCGCTGTTCGTGCTGCCGCTGGTGGGCTGGCTGATCTGGTGGCTGTTCAAGCGCTTCGGCAACGGACGCGTCGCGGCCTCACCGGTGCGCTGGTTCTGGGCGATCCAGCTGGCGCTGGTGACGCATCCGCTGCTCGACGCCTTCACCGTCTACGGCACGCAGCTGTGGTGGCCGCTGAGGCCGGCGCCGACCATGTGGTCCAGCGTCTTCATCATCGATCCGCTGTACACGGTGTGGCTGCTGGTGGCGTGTGTCGTCGCGTGGTGCCTGCGCGAGCGGGTCGCGGCACAGCGTGCGCTGGCGGTTGGCTTGGTACTGAGCAGCGCCTATCTCGGCTGGTCGCTGCTGGCCAAGTCGATGGTCGACCGCGAAGCGGAGCGGACACTGGCCTCGATGGGCTTGGGCGACGCGCCTTACTTCTCGGTGCCGATGCCGTTCAACACGTTGCTGTGGCGCGTGGTGGCGATGACGCCATCCGGCTATGTCGAGACGGAACGCTCGGTACTGGCCGACGACGGCCCGCTGCAGTTCCGTGGTTACCCGTCCAACGTGCAAGCACTGCGCGAAGCGGCCGCGGTGCCGGCCGTGCGGCGGCTGTCGTGGTTCAACCGTGGCTTCATGCGCGCGCAGGTGCAGCAGGGGCAGTTGGTCCTGTCCGACCTGCGCATGGGCATGGAGCCGGACTACAACTTCCGCTTCAACGTGGCCGAGCAGCGCGAAGGACGCTGGCAGGCCATCGCGCCGGTGCAGGCGCCCTGGTCGATGCCGATCGCCGGCTGGGACGGCGTGCGCCAGCTGCTCGCGGTGATGTGGCACCGGATCCGGCATCCTTCGCCCGTGCCGATACGCACCATGCTGGGCGACAGCGTGGTGCCGCCCGCGCCGCGGCAGGACGCGGGCCAGGTCGCGCCGGCTCAGTAAACCGTCGCGCGCGCCTGCACGAAGGCGTAGAAGAACACCGCGTCGGGATCGTTCTGCACGTCGTGCATTTCGCGGCGCATGCCATCGACCACGTCCTGCGTCACCCGGCCCGCCTCCATCAGCGAATCGGCCGCCGACAGCAGCAATTCTTCCCAGAACGCGATCATGTCCTTGCGCCGTGCCGGCTCGCGGTTGTCGAGGTGCACCGTCTTGATCTCGGTCGCCACGTCGCGGTAGCCGCCCGCCAGCAGCAGGTTGCCGAGCTTGGCGCCGATGAAGGGATCGCCGCCGTTGTCGTACTGGAAGTCGTTGAACGCCATCCAGTAGCGCCACGTGTTGGGCGAGTAGGGATGCAGCAGGAACGAGGAGTTCATCACCTCGGTGATGTAGATCGGCGAGCCCGGCGCCAGCACCCGGCGGACTTCGCTGAGCACGCGCGCGGGGCTGGGGACGTGCTCCAGGACCCAGCACAGGAAGGCCGCGTCGAAGTCGCGCGCGCCGAACGGCAACCGGCCGGCATCGGCCTGTTGCAGGCTGTAGCGGTCGCGGCACCACGGCATCGTCGCGAGGTTCTGCTTCGCGGCCTGCAACTGCAGCTCGCTGAGGTCGACGCAGCTGACATGCACGTCCGGGAAGCGCCGCAGCAGAATCTCGGTCTGCGCGCCGACGCCGCTGCCGACTTCCAGCAGCCGGCGCGCGCCGGTGTAGTCGACGTGGTTGAAGATCGTGCTTTCCAGCAGGCGGGCCTGCTTCATCAGGCGGGCCTGTTCGACCGACGAGAAGCCGTGGAGATAGGCGGGACTTTCGTTCGTCTCGGACATGGCGCGTATCCCTAGGCGGCGGCGGGCAACACCGGCGTGACGCCGGCGATCAGGGCATCGAAATAGTCGCGGGTCAGCCGCACCTGGTCGTCCGCGCTCTCCGCGCGGTTGACCACGGCGCGGAAGGCGAGGTTCTCCGGACGATCCTTGGCGTACCAGCCCAGGTGCTTGCGCGCGATACGCACACCCTGGGGTTCGCCATAGAACGCGTGGAGCGCATGCAGGTGCGCCAGCAGGATGTCGCGCACCTCGGACACCGTGGGCGGCGGCAAGTAGCGGCCGGTGGCGAGGAAGTGCGCCACTTCGCGGAAGATCCACGGCCTGCCTTGCGCGGCGCGGCCGATCATCACCGCATCCGCGCCGGTGTCCGCCATTACCTGCGCCGCCTTGTCCGGGGAATCGATGTCGCCATTGGCGACCACCGGAATGCGCAGCGCGGCCTTGATCGCGGCGATGGTCCCGTATTCCGCCGTGCCGGCGTAGTGCTGGTCGCGCGTGCGGCCATGCACCGCCAGCGAGGCGATGCCGCTTTCCTGCGCGATGCGCGCGATCTCGGGGCCGTTGCGGTGGTCGCAATCCCAGCCGGTGCGGATCTTCAGCGTCACCGGCACGTCGACGGCTTTCACCACGGCTTCCAGGATGCGGCCGACCAGCGCTTCGTCGCGCATCAGCGCCGAGCCGGCCCAGGCGTTGCAGACCTTCTTCGCCGGGCAGCCCATGTTGATGTCGATGATCTGCGCGCCATGGTCGGCGTTGTAGCGCGCCGCGTTAGCCAACTGCTCCGGCTCGGTGCCGGCGATCTGCACGCTGACGGGGCTGGGTTCACCCTCGTGGTCCATGCGGTGCAGGGACTTGGCGGTATTCCAGAAGCGCGGATCGCTGATGGTCATTTCCGACACCGCCAGGCCCGCGCCCAGCCGCTTGCACAGCAGGCGGAACGGCTTGTCGGTGACGCCGGCCATGGGGGCCAGCATCACCGGTGGGTCGATGCGGTAGGGGCCGATCTGCATGGCGGCATTATCCGCCGCCCGCTCGGGCGGGGAAACCGTCCGCGGCTACTCGCCGTGGCGGGCGATCAGGTCGGCGCGCGTCGGCATCGCCAGTGCGGCACCCGCCCGTTCGGTCGACAGTGCCGCGTAGCGGTTGGCGAAGCGCACGTGGTCCGCGAAAGCCGGCAATGCGGCTTCCGCCAGCGAGGCCGCCAGCGCGCCGTTGAATGCGTCGCCCGCGCCCGTCGTATCGACGACCGTCGCCGACTCTGCCGCGACGCGGTAGTGCGGGCGCGCGTCGCCGCGCAGCGTTTCTTCAGGGTGCGACACATACACGCCGGTCGCGCCCAATGTCACCACCACCGTGCCGTGCGGGAACAGTTGGCGGCAATGCTGGTGCAGGGTGACGCCGTCGAGCGTGGCCACGTCGTCGGCGCTGATGCGCTCGCCGAGATGACGCGCGAGCAGGGCGGCGAATTCGGTTTCGTTGGGCGTGACGACGTCGGCGTGCGCGAGCAACTCGGTGGTCGTGGCGGCGTTGGCGGGCGCAGGGTTGAGCACCGTCGTCGCGCCATGCTGGCGTGCGGCCTGCAGCACCGCCAGTACGGTCTCCGCCGGGGATTCCAGCTGCGCAAGCACGACGCCGGCCGCCGCGAAGGCCTCGGCGTGGGAACCGGCATGCTCCGTCGACAGGGCGGCATTGGCGCCGGCGCCGATCACGATGGTGTTGCGCCCGTGCGCATCCACGTAGATGCCGGCGGTACCGGTGGGTTCGTCGCTGTCCTGTGCGCGCAGGTCCAGCCCGTCGGCCTTCGCCAGCTCGCGCGCGAGCCTGCCACCGGCATCATCGCCCAGCGCGCAGACGAACGTCGTCGCCACGCCTGCACGCACCGAGGCGATCGCCTGGTTGAAGCCCTTGCCGCCCGGGCCGCTCGCATAGCGACCGGCGATGGTCGCGCCGGCGGCGGGCAGGGCATCGCAGCGCCAGACGTGGTCGACGTTGAAGGAACCCACGACGACAACGCGGGGCAGGGTGGCAGGAGGCGTGTTCATGCGGTGGTACCTGAGGTCCGGACCGCAGCAGCGCTGCGGTCACGGGAAGGAAACGGAGACAGGGGGACCTGGGCGGCCGTCGGCCGCCGTGTCCGGGTCAGCCGAAGTGCGACAGCACGCCGGCGATGGTGGCCGTCATCAGCGTGGCGATGGTGCCGCCCAGCACGGCGCGCAGGCCGAACCGCGCCAGGTCCGAACGCCGCTCCGGTGCCAGGCCGCCGATGCCGCCGATCTGGATCGCGATGGAGCTGAAATTCGCGAAGCCGCACAGCGCATACGTGGCGATGAGACGGCCTTCGTCGGTCAGTGTGACGCCGGGCGTCTGGCCGTTCACGATGCCGGCCAGTTGCAGGTAGGCGACGAACTCGTTGATGACGACCTTCTGGCCGATCAGCGAACCGACGGTCGTCGCATCCTGCCACGGCACGCCGATCACCCACGCGATGGGCGCCAGCAGGTAGCCGAAGATGGCGGCCAGGTCGGTGGGCTTGCCGATGGCGGCAGCCAGGCCGGTCACTTCACCCAGCCACGTCAGCGGCCAGTTGAGCAGCGCGATCAGGGCGATGAAGGCCAGCAGCATCGCGCCGATGTTCAGCGCCAGCCGCAGGCCGTCGCCTGCGCCCGCGGCCGCGGCGTCGATGATGTTGCTGGACGTCTTCTCGACTTCCATCTTCACCGTGCCACGGGTCAGCGGCGTGCCGGTTTCGGGGATCAGCAGCTTGGCCACGACCAGCGTGGCCGGCGCGGCCATGATCGATGCGGCCAGCAGGTGCTTGGCGTAGAAGGCCTGCTGCTCCGGATCGCCGCCGCCCAGCATGCCGACATAGGCCGCCAGCACGCCGCCGGCGATGTGCGCCATGCCGCCGATCATCATGGTGATCAGCTCGGACTCGGTCATCTTCGGGATGTACGGGCGCACCGTCAGCGGTGCCTCGGTCTGGCCGATGAACACGCTGGCGCAGACGCTGGTCGTTTCCGCGCCGGACACCTTCATCACCTTGGTGATCGCCAGCGCCATGATCCGCACGACGAACTGCATCACCCCCAGGTGATACAGCACGCCCATCAGCGCGGCGAAGAAGATGATGGTCGGCAGCACCTGGAACGCGAAGATGAATCCGTAGGTCTCGGTATTCATCAGGCTGCCGAAGATGAAGCTGGAGCCGGCGTTGACGAAGCTCAGGATCTTGACGAACCCATGGCCGAGCCAGTCGAACACCTCGCGCCCGCCCGGCACCAGCAACACCAGCGCGGCGAAACCGATCTGCAGGGTGATGCCGGTGGCGACCAGCTTCCAGTCGATCGCCCGCCGGTTGTTGGAAAACAGCCAGACGATGCTCACCAGCACCGCAAGACCGAACAGGCCGAAGCCGATCCGCCCCAAGACTTCCAGCATGTATTCCCCCAGACCTTGCCTGTTGTTCTGACCGGGCAGTCTAGCAGCGCACGGCCCGGTCCCGGCCGTTCAGCCAACCCCGCGCCAGCCCACCCAGATCGCCAGGGCGAAGAACACCACGGCCGCCAGCGTCCGTGCGAGCTTCAGCGGCAACTTGTCGGCGAACCGGTGGCCCAGCCACACCACCGGCAGGTTGGCCAGCAGCATGCCGATGGTGGTGCCGACGACCACCTGCCACAGCGGGGAATACTTGGTGGCCAGCAGGACGGTCGCGACCTGGGTCTTGTCGCCGATCTCGGCCAGGAAGAACGCGATGGTGGTGGCGATGAAGGCGCCATGGGCCGGGAGCTTTTCGTTCTCGTCCAGCGTGTCCGGCTTCAGCGTCCACAGCGCCACGGCCAGGAAACTGCCCGCCACCAGCCAGCGCAGCACTTCGGGAGACAGCCACTCGGTCAGCTCCGCGCCCAGCCAGGCGGAAATGGCGTGGTTGACCACGGTGGCGGCCAGGATGCCCCAGGCGATCGGCCAGGGCTTGCGGTAGCGAGCCGCCAGCAGCAACGCGAGCAACTGGGTCTTGTCGCCGATCTCGGCCAGGGTGACGGTGCCGGTGGACACCAGCAGGGCGTGCAGGGATTGCATCAACAACTCCGGGGCCAGGCATTCGCGTTGTGCGCGAAGGCAAACGACGCACTGCCCGGCCCGGGTAAGCGCGACGCCTGCCTTCGGTCTTGCCCGGCGAAGCGGATCGCTTCGTCCCGCGCACCATGGTCGGCTGACCAAGTGTGTTGACGCGCGGACCCCGTCAGGACGGGTGGGCTACTCCCCGGAGGAGGAAAGTGCGCGCATTTTACGGAGGTGATGAAGGGAATGGCGGAGTCATTCTCATTTGCCCGGGCGAAGATCGCGCAGGTGTTGACTCGCAAATAAGAATCATTATCATCAATGGCGTTCCTCCCTGGAGCCCTCCGATGATTTCGAACGTCACTGCATTGCCCCTGGCCGACACGCCGACGCTGCGCGAGCGCCTCTCACTGCCGCCCATCGCCGTCCGCGACGAGGATGTCCTCGACAGCGGCACGCTGCTCAAGGGACAGCGCGAAGTGCTGATCCGCCATGGTGACCGGGTCTACCGCCTGCGCCACACCAGCAACGACAAGCTGATCCTCACCAAGTAATACGTCGCCTCGCCAGTTGTGGCGGAGCAGCCGCCGCCGCTCGTCGCGGCGGCAACACACACTCCACCGGGCGCCAGCCAAGGATCCACCGGCCGCCAGCTTTCCGGGTTCACTCAAACCACAGGACTGCTGCAGTCATGATCCGCCCCACGCTGCTCACCGCGGCCGTGTGGCTGGCCCTTGCCGGCCATGCCCATGCCGAAACTCCCGCCGACGCCGCTTCCGCCAGGGAATTCGACCGCGTCCAGGTCACCGCCACCCGCACCGAGCGTGCCGTGGTGGATGTTCCCAACACCGTCAGCGTCATCGACCGCGAACAACTGGACGATCAGCTGATCCGCGATATCAAGGATCTGGTGCGTTACGAACCAGGCGTCACGGTGACGTCGAGCTTCGGCCGTTTCGGCCTCGGCGGCTTCCGCGTCCGTGGGCTGGAAGCCAACCGCGTGCGCATCCAGACCGACGGCATCGCCGTGTCGGATGCATTCTCGATCGGCAGTTTCTCCAATGCGAACCGCAACTTCATCGACCTGGACACGCTCAAGCGTGTCGAGATCGTCCGCGGCCCGTCCAGCGCGCTGTACGGCTCGGATGCGCTGGGTGGGGTGGTGTCGTTCATCACCAAGGACCCTTCCGATTATCTGGAGGAGGGCAAGGACGCCTACTTCGGCTTCCGCCTGGGGTACGACAGCAGTTGGAGCGGCCTGCTGGGCGGCGCGACGGCCGCCTTCGGTGGCGCGCGCTGGAGCGGACTGGTCAACGTCAGCCACCGCCAGGGCAAGGAAACCGAGAACCAGGGCAGCGTCGGTGGCACCGGGAGCGCGCGTACGCGGCCCAATCCGCAGGCGCGCGATGGCCGCAGCCTGCTGGGCAAGCTGGTGTTCGCGCCCGACCAGAACCAGCAGTTCACCCTGACGGTCGAGGGCAACGAAGACACCACCGATACCGACCTGCTGAACCAGCGCGGCCTGCAGCCGCTGACACGGGCCACCAATACGTCGGTCACCGCGCGCGATCACCAGACGCGCGCCCGGCTGGCGTTCTCGCACGCGTGGAACGGGCTGGAATCCGCATTCGCCGACAGCCTGGACTGGCAGGTGTACCGGCAGGACAGCGAGACCACCCAGTACACCCGCGAGGAACGCACCCTGCCGGCGCCGACGCTGCGCGACATCCGCGAGCGTGAGTTCAATTTCGACCAGCGGACGTACGGCCTGCAGGCCAACGTCCGCAAGGCCTTCGGCGACGGCGTGCGCCACGAACTAGCGTACGGCATCGATCTTTCGCGTGCCGAGACGCGCCAGAAGCGGGACGGCCTGCGCACGTTTCCGCTGACCGGCGCCAACACGCCGGTGATGCTGCCGGATGTCTTCCCGGTGCGCGACTTCCCGATCAGCGAAACCACCACGGCCGCGCTGTATGTGCAGGACGAGATCAGCTTCGCCGACGGCACGTTCCGCCTGGTGCCGGGCCTGCGCGTGGACCACTACCGTCTCGATCCCGAACAGGATGCGATCTTCGGCGGCGACAACCCGGGTGTCGTGCTGGCCAACATCCGCGAGACCAGTGTCTCGCCGAAGCTGGGCATGGTGTGGAAGTTCGCCCCGGACTGGTCGCTGTTCGGCGGCTACGCGCGCGGCTTCCGCTCGCCGCCGTACAACGACGTCAACATCGGCTTCACCAACGTGCAGTTCGGCTATACCGCCATCGCGAATCCGGATCTGAAGCCGGAGACCAGCGACGGTCTGGAATTCGGTGCGCGGTACGCGGGCGAGGCGGTCTACGCCAGCCTGTCCGGGTACTACAACCGTTACGACGACTTCATAGAGTCGATGCGTTTCATCGGTTTCAACGATGACGGCCTGATGGTGTACCAGTCGCAGAACGTGGCGGAAGCGCAGATCCACGGCGTCGAGCTGAAGGCCGGTGCCGACCTCGGCGCCTGGTCCCGGGCACTCGAAGGCTGGTCGCTGCGCGGCGCGGCGGCGTGGTCGCGCGGCAAGAACCGCACCGAGGATGTGCCGCTGGACAGCGTCGATCCGCTCACGGCCACGCTGGGCGTCGCCTACGACGCCAAGGCGTGGGGCGCGGAACTGGCGGGCCGGTTCGTTGGCCGCAAGGACCGCGTGTCCGCCGAGGCGTACTACCGGCAGCCGGGCTATGGCGTGCTGGACCTGTACGCGCACTGGAACTTCGCGCCGGGCGCCAAGGTGAACATCGGCGTGCTGAACCTGGCCGACAGGACGTACATCGACGCCGGCGACATCGCCCTGGTGTCCGCCGCCAGCACGACGCTGGACCGCTACACCTCGCCCGGCCGCACGCTGTCGGCCAGCCTGTCGGTGAGCTGGTAGCGCCATGGCGACGCTGCGCGCACTCCCGGGCACGATCACCGGCGCATCTCAGGACGCGTTTCCCGCCGCTACGCAATTGGCGGCATTGGGGCCGGTGCTGTGCCTGTACCGCACGCAGCAGGGAAGCGAACTCGCCGGGTGGCAGCAGGCGGTGCGGGTGGAAGCCCACGCCGGCGTCGACAGCGATGGATTGGACGAGCGCCTGCTGTTCTTCGACGCGCAGGGACGCTGCTGCTGGCGCCTGTGCCTGTTGCCGGACAGCGACTTCGTCGCCTGGGACCGTCTGGTGGCGTCATTGCCGGCAGGCGTCGACGGCGAAGCCGGTGGGCTAGCCGATCGTCTGTGGCAACGGCTCGCCGGGCGTCTGCTCGGCGGGCAGTGGCGCGCCTGCGCCCTGCAACTGCACGCGGTGCCACGGCCCGCATCGTTGCCGGTGCTCGCGGCCAGCCTGTCGCTGATGTCGCCGCTCGGCGTCGCCACGTCGCGACGCATCGCCCAGGCCGAAGGCGCCGAGCTGGAGAGCGGGCTGCACGATTGCTGCTGCGAGCAGTCGTCCCGTTTCGCCGCCGCACACCTGGAACAGAACCACGAAGCGGGCGACCAGGTCGTGCCGCTGATCAGACTTCAGTAAAGAGAGAGCCTCCATGAAAGCGCCGGTCGCCATCCCGCTGTCCATCCTCATCCTTGCCTGTTCCACGTCCGCCATGGCTGCTGCGGATCCCGTCCGCGACCGCCAGTCCATCCTGGCGATGCAGGGCGACTACGCCGTCGATTTCGCGTTCGACGAAACCGTGCTGCTGCAGCCCGGCTATGAACGCCAGCCGGCGATGCGCAGCGGTGGCGACGAGACGGTGATCGTCGTCGAGGACACGCCGGCGCGCATCGTGCTGCAGCACATCCTGGTGGACGCGAAGAGCGGCCACGTGACCAAGCACTGGCGCCAGGACTGGTTCTACGAGGCGCCCACGCGCTTCGAGTTCACCGCCGACCAGACCTGGCACGTGCGCACGATTCCCGCCGATGCAACGCGTGGCGCCTGGACGCAGTGCGTCTATGAAGTCAGCGATGCGCCGCGCTACTGCGGCACCGGCCGCTGGGACTACAGCAACGGCGTGGCCACATGGACCAGCGACCTGAGCTGGCGGCCGCTGCCGCGCCGCGAGTACACCAGGCGCAGCGACTACAACGCGCTGTCGGTGGTCAACCGCCACACGCTCACGCCGAACGGCTGGACCCACGAGCAGTTCAACACCAAGGTGCTGCGCAAGCCCGATGGCACGCAGGTGGAACTGGCGCGCGAGTTCGGTTTCAACGATTACCTCAAGACCACCGGCGTCGACTTCACGCCCGCGCGCGACTACTGGCAGGCCACGGCCGGCTATTGGGCCAAGGTGCGCGCGCACTGGAACGGCTTCCTGTCGAAGCCGCCGGGCGTGCATCTGAAGACCAAGGTCGACGGCATGGCGATGATCGTTCCGCTGTTCACCCAGGCCGGCGATGTGCAGGACGGCAAGCCGGTCGCGGATGCCGCGATCGCCAAGGTGTTCGCGGACTGGGTGGAACCGGCGCCGACGGAAGCGAAGCCCCCCGCAGGCACCTCCCGCTGATCGCTCTCTCCGGCACACGGATGTGCCTTCTTACAAAAAAAAGACCCCCGCGCAGGCGGGGGTAGGGGATTCATGCGGTCTCTCTTCTAATAATGCGTGTCAGAGCAGGGCGCCACCCTTGCCTGCGGCCGGCGCAGGGGGTGCGGGAGGTGCTGGAGGCTGCGGGGCGTCGCCGACGCCGTCCTCGAAGGTCTGCACCTTCCCGTCCTGGTCGATGATCATCACGCGGCGCTTCTCGACGATGGTGGGTGCCTGGCCCGCGCCGACGGCGACACGCGGCTTGACGGTGACCCGCGAGGTTGCGGGAAAGCGGAATGCCGCCGCTTTGGGTACCGATACCGTACTGGTCCGCGTCTGCCGGTCGCGCAGGTACTCCACGGCGACCTTCGCGTCTTCCGGTTTGTCGCGCAGCAGCTGCGTGACGTCGCGGGGCGTCGCCACGGGCGTGCCATCCACCTTGCGGATCACGTCGCCTGCCTGCAGGCCCGCCAGTTCGTCGCCGACGGACAGGACCAGGACGCCTGTGTCGGTGCCGAAGTAACGTCCCAGCGAAGCATCGACCGTCGCCAGGTTGAGGTTGCTCCAGCGGAATGCCTCGGCCAGTGCAGGCAGGCGGCAATCCTCGCCCTTGCAATCGCCAAGCCTGCCGAGCTGGCGGAGTTCGCGCTGCACGTCGGGTGAGATGACGTTGGTGATCTGGCCGAGCGGCACGGGAACGCCGTCGATCTGCGGCATGCCGCCTTCGCCCGTCTGGAAGAAGAAGCTTCCAGGCGCCTGGCCGGCCAATGCGACGCGCGGCGATACCCGCGTGGCGACGACATCCGCCTCGTGCGCCTTGCCATCGCGCTGGTAGGTAACCCGCACGGTGGCGTCGGTCTTGAGATCGGACAGAAGGTCGCGGGCATGCGCGACGCGCACTTCGGCGGTGTCGCCGTCGACGGGTGTGCCGGCCACGCGCAGCAGGCGGTCGCCCGCCTTGAGCCCCGCCTTGGCCGCACCGCTTTCCGGTGTCACGCCGGTGATGCGCACGCCCGTCGCGTCGTCGCCGGACAGCAGGACGCCCAGGCGTGGCCGGCTGACGATGATCTGGTCGATATTGATCGGCGTGCGCAGGTGGCCGGCGTCGCGCGAGAGTTCGGCCACGCGCTTCGCCGCGCGCTGCAGGTCCGCGCGGGCGTCGTCGAGTTCCTTCTGCTTGCCGGCATCGGCCTGCTGCGCGAGCGCCGGCAGGGACGCGACCAGCGCGAGGACCAGCAGCGAGCGTGAAAGGGGTTTGAACATCGGGGATCTCCTCGTGGTGGTTCCGGATCAGTAGATGGCGCTGTAGGCGCCGTCGTCGTTCAGCGCGACCTGCCAGCGTTGGGTGGCTTCCACGCCGGTGAGTTGGCGCAGGGTGTCGACGCGTTGTTCCCACAGCGCGGTACGGGTGACGTCCGGCAGTGCCGGTTGCGAGAGCGCCAGGTCGATGTGGGTCACCTGGTCCTCCAGTTCGGCACTGACCGCGAGCGCAGCGACGTTGCCGGCGCTGCTGTCGGGCAGTTGCGCGAGCACGGCTTCGAGCCGCGCGGATTCGGTATAGAGCGCATCCAGCCGGGTTGGCGCGGCGCGCTCCGCGGCGCGGCGGACCCGCGGCGTCGCGGCCACCCTGCCGGGCGCCGATGTTTCCGGCGCGATGGGTGGAGCAGAAGCCGGGGTGGCGGTCTCGATGGCGGTCGCTGGCGGGGTCGTGGAAGCGCCGGTCGTGGCGACCACGTTGGGCGAACGCTGCAGCGGTGGCGTGGTTTCCACGGCGCGCCAGTGCATCAGCGGGATCACGGCCGCGAAGAACGCCGTCGCCACCAGCGCCAGCGCCGGACGATGCCAGCGCACGGTGCGGACGGGTGCCCGCATGGGCGGCAGCGCGGCGGCGACGCGCTGCCAGCCGTGCTCGGGGGGCGCTTCCAGCGGAACGGCGCCGAACGCGTCGCGCCAGTCGCGTGGCATCGGCTCGCGGGTACGGGAATCAGGCATGGACGGTTTCCTCGATCTGCAGCAGCGCCCGCAGCCGGCGGGTACCGCGCGAAAGTTGCGACTTGGAGAAGCTGGGCGTGCGCTGCATCAGTGCGGCGATTTCGTCATGGGTGTAGCCCTCGGCGTGGTACAGCCACAGCACGCTGCGGGTGGCGGCGGGCATCGCCTCCAGTGCGCGCTGCAGCAGGGCGGCATCTGCCGCGGCAGCGGGGGGCAGGCCACGGTCTTCCGGCAGGTCGTCTTCGTCCACCGCGATCTCGGCGACCAGGCGCTTCTGCCGGCGCAGACGCAACAGCGCCTCGTTGACCGCGATCTGCCGCAGCCAACCCCAGAACGGACAGTCGGCACGGTAGTCCGGCAGATGGTGGAACAGCTTCAGCATGGTCTCCTGCAGCACGTCGCCGGCGTCCTCGCGATCACCGCAGATGCGCAGCGCCAGCGTGAACACCGGTCGCTCGAAGCGCCGGTAGATCTGCTCGAACGCATCCCGGCACCCGGTGCGCGCACGGGCGACCAGGCTGTCTGGAATGTCGATGGCTAACTGCGATCGGCTCACGCGCAAGGATTCTTCGGACGGTCCAAGGTAGGGATGCAGCAGAGGGCAATACCGTCGCACGGCGCCGGAAGTTCATCGCCGGCCCGCCGTCCATCGCGGTCTATACTGGCTCGCATCGGGAACCAGAGAGGGGAATATCGATGTTCGAGACCAGTTTCGTCGCCATCATCCTGTTGGTGGCCGGCGTCATCATCCTGTTCAAGACCGTGCGGATGGTGCCGCAGGGGTATGAATGGACGGTGGAGCGCTTCGGCAGGTACACGCACACGCTGGACCCGGGGCTGCATTTCCTGGTGCCGATCATCTATGGCGTGGGCCGCAAGGTGAACGTCATGGAGCAGGTGCTCGACGTGCCCAGCCAGGACGTGATCACCAAGGACAACGCCGTGGTGAAGGTCGACGGCGTGGTGTTCTTCCAGGTGCTGGACGCGGCCAAGGCGGCGTACGAGGTATCCAACCTGGAGCAGGCGACCATCGCGCTGGTGCAGACCAACATCCGTACCGTGATCGGCTCGATGGACCTGGACGAATCGCTGAGCCAGCGCGAAACCATCAACGCGCAACTGCTCAGCGTGGTCGACCAGGCCACCAACCCGTGGGGCATCAAGGTCAACCGCATCGAGATCCGCGACATCCAGCCGCCGCGCGACCTCATCGATTCGATGGCGCGGCAGATGAAGGCCGAGCGCGAGAAGCGCGCGCAGATCCTGGAAGCCGAGGGTTCGCGCCAGTCCGAGATCCTGCGCGCCGAGGGCGAGAAGCAGGCGGCGGTGCTGGAGGCCGAAGGCCGCAAGGAGGCCGCGTTCCGCGACGCCGAAGCACGCGAGCGCCTGGCCGAGGCGGAAGCCAAGGCGACCGAGATGGTCAGCAACGCCATCGCGCAGGGCGACGTGCAGGCGATCAATTACTTCATCGCGCAGAAGTACGTGGAAGCGTTCAAGGAACTGGCCACCGCGCCGAACCAGAAGTTCGTGCTGATGCCGATGGAGAGCAGCGGCATCATCGGCTCCATCGCCGGCATCGCCGAACTGGCCAAGGAAGCGCTGGGCAAGCAGCAGGCCGCGCCGCCGCGCGTGCCGCCGCCGCGGATGGGAGGCTGAGCCATGCGCTGGGACGTCGCGGGTTGGGCGGCGGTGGCGTTGCTGCTGTTCGCCGCAGAAACGATGGCGCCGGGCGCCTTCATGCTGTGGATGGGATTCGCCGCGGCGGTGGTGTTCGTCGGCGTGCTGGCGGTACCGGGCATTCCGCTGCTGGCCCAGGTCGCCGCCTTCGTGGTGCTCAGTTTCGTTTCCATCCAGATCTACCGCACGTGGTTCCGCGGCAAGGCCCGGCATAGCGACAGGCCGCTGTTGAACCGCCGCGCCGAACAACTGGTCGGCATCGCGGCCGTGCTCGACCAGGCGATCGCCGGCGGCCGCGGCCGGGTCAAGATCGACGACGCGTTCTGGGTGGTGGAAGGTCCCGACCTGCCGGTGGGTACCCGCGTGCGGGTCGTCGCGGTGAACGGCATGACGTTGAAGGTGCAGGAGGCTTAGTGGGAAGTGCGATGCGCACATGGTCGATGGCCCTGCTGGCACCGTTGTCGGTGCCACCACGGACCTGATCGGCCGCGTGATGCCGCCATATCCCGCCGGGCTGGATGAACTGGGCGGCAGCTGCGTTTCCGCTTCCGCCGGCGCCGCGCACGTGTGCGACTACTCGGTGGGCGTACTCGCGACGCCCGCCGTCGACCAGGCCGGCGAGCCGGTCCCGCGCTTCGTGGTGGCCGGGCAACTGGCGGGGCGCGACGGCGCCCGCGCGCAATGGCGCATCACCGACGCGCAGCCGTACCCGGCCGGACGGTCCGACTACTACCTCCAGTTCGGCACCTGCCGCGTGAATGGCCGGGACGACGCGCACGTCGCCGCGCTCGTGCGCCAGCACGACACCGTGACCGAGTGGTTGAAGGATGTCGCTTGGGCGGGCCGCCTGCGGTTGCCGGATGCCCGGTTCGACATGCTGGACGTGCGCACCGTGGACTGCATCAACGAGGCCTACTACGGGTTGTAGCGGTACCGCACCGCGCCGGTGCGTTCTGGGATAATGCGCTTCTTTGTCCGTCCCGGAAGCCGTCATGACCCAGAAGACCATCCTCAACGACACCCATCGCGCGCTTGGCGCCAAGATGGTCGACTTCGGCGGCTGGGACATGCCGATCCACTACGGTTCGCAGATCGAGGAACACCACCAGGTGCGCCGCGACGCCGGCATGTTCGACGTCAGCCACATGACCGTGGTCGACCTGCACGGCGAGCGCGTGCGTGAATTCCTCCGCCAGCTGGTCGCCAACTCGGTGGACAAGCTGCAGAAGCCGGGCAAGGCGCTGTACACGGCCATGCTCAACGAGTGCGGCGGCGTGATCGACGACCTGATCATCTATTTCCTCGGCGAGTCGTTCTTCCGTCTGGTCGTCAACGCAGCGACCCGCGAGAAGGACCTGGCGTGGATCACCGCCCAGGCCGCCGCCTTCGACGTGCAGGTCACCGAGCGTCCCGACTTCGCCATGATCGCCGTGCAGGGGCCGACCGCGCGCGAGCGCGTGCACGGCCTGCTGCGCGAGGAGGATCGCGCGAAGGCCGGCAAGCTGGCCCGCTTCGCCGCCGTCGACGCCACCAGTGCCGGCGGCGTGCCGCTGTTCGTGGCGCGTACCGGCTACACCGGCGAGGATGGTTACGAGATCGTGTTGCCGCAGGCGCAGGCCGTGGCGTTCTGGAACGCGCTGCTCGATGCGGGCGTCAAGCCGGCCGGGCTGGGTGCGCGCGACACCTTGCGCCTGGAGGCGGGCATGAACCTCTACGGGCAGGACATGGACGAGTCGGTGTCGCCGTACGAAGCGGCGCTCGCCTGGACGGTGGCGCTGGACGAAGGCCGCGCGTTCACCGGCCGCGCCACGCTGGAAGCGCAGAAGGCCGCCGGCGCGCCGCGTCAGATGATCGGCCTGGTGATGGACGAGAAGGGCGTGCTGCGTCACGGTCAGAAGGTGCTCACCGCGCATGGTGATGGCGAGATCCTGTCCGGCACCTTTTCACCGACGCTCGGCAAGGCGATCGCGTTCGCGCGCGTGCCCGCCGGCGACGTGCCCCTTGGAACGGCCGGCGGCGTGCGCGTGGACATCCGGGGCAAGGAAGTGCCCGTGCGCGTGGTGAAGTTTCCCTTCGTGCGCGAAGGCCAGGCCCAACCAGGCGTTCTGGAATGAAACCGCCGCGGGTGTCCTGCCACCCGCTCGATCCTCCGCTAGACTATCGCCTCCTTCCCGACCTATCGCACCGATCCGGAGTAGCCCATGAGTGAGATTCCCGGCGACCTGAAATTCCTTAAGTCCCACGAATGGGCCCGCGTGGAGAGCGACGGTCGCGTCACCGTCGGCATCTCCGACCACGCGCAGGGCCTGCTGGGCGACCTGGTGTACGTCGAGCTTCCCAACGTGGGCGATCGCATCGAGGCCGGCAACGCCAGCGCCGTGGTCGAATCCGTCAAGGCGGCGTCGGACGTGTACAGCCCGGTGACCGGCAAGGTGCTGGAGGTCAACGCCGCGCTGGCCGACAAGCCCGAGACCATCAACGAAGACGCCTACGGCGACGGCTGGATCTTCGTGATCGAAGTCGAAGAGCCGGACCAGCTCAACGAACTGCTGTCGCCCGACGACTACGCCGAGCTGATCGAAGACGACGACCACTGAGGACTGCCCCCGGGCAGTCCCCTCGCGGGGAATCGGCAACGGCGGACGTTTCGCCGGCGCCGGTTCCCCGTTTTTTTTCCGGAGACAGCCGACATCGCGACCGGCGACATGGTGCGCTGCGCCCGGCGGCGTACGACCGCATGCCGACCGACGAACGGCGAGTACAAGCGCGGTGGATTCCACCGTCGCAAAGATGATCCGACAGGCATCGCCGGCGCCGCGCGGATGCGTTCCTTGCCGATGCCGCGGGAGGCGAACACGCCGATGCCGTCGTCGCTGGAAGGAAAAATCTTTGCGCAGTTCGGCGCAAACGGGCTTGTGCGACGCGAAATCGGAAGCCGCTCCGGAAAGTTTTTTTTAGCCTGCGTTCAAGCCGTTCGAGCACGCGTCGGCGGTCCTGACGCACCTGCCTCGTCGTCGCCTTCGTCGCACGCGTGCAATGTCGCGACGAAAAAAAAGCGCGTTTTACCGATGTTTTTTTTCAGGCCGATGTCCGTCGGCACCGGTCCGCACTTCCGGCGACGGAGCGATGCCGGCGCCACAGACACTTTCCATCGCCACCCCGGTGCGATGCCCGAGAAAAAAAAGTTGCACGAAGGTGTTGACACCTTGAAAAACCGTGATTAGGTTTCGCCCCAAGCAGCGCTTGCTGCGGAAGCGAGTGAGTCGAATCAACACGACAGCGCGAAAGACAACACAGCCCATCGTCCGCACCGGGATCACGGTGGACGCAGGCCTCGCTTCCCCCGGAAAAACGCAACGCCCCTTCTTCAACGCACCCGTGTCGCCTGGCGACACGGGTGTTTTCGTATTTGTAGGGAGCCTGGTTTCGCACACCTGGCACCCTGGGGAATCCGCATCGCCGCGCGTGTCGCGACGACGGCTGCCGACGGGTCCGACTCCCGCGGCGTTTCTTGCAGCTGGGCCTGCCTCCGGGCAGATGTGCTGTAACCAGACGTAACCATCCATAGTTCTATTGACGAGGAGCCATCACATGGCAATGAAGAAAGCTGCGAAGAAGAAACCGGCCGCCAAGAAGGCTGCCAAGAAGGCCACCAAGAAGTCTGCGGCCAAGAAGACCGTGAAGAAGGCAGTGAAGAAGGCTGCCAAGAAGGTCGCCAAGAAGGTCGCCAAGGCCAAGAAGGCAGTGAAGAAGGTCGCCAAGAAGGCCGCCAAGAAAGTAGCCAAGAAGCCGGCGAAGAAGGCTGCCAAGAAGTCCGCGAAGAAGACCACCAAGAAGGTCGCCAAGAAGTCCGTGAAGAAGGCTGCCAAGAAGGTCGCCAAGAAGCCGGCTAAGAAGGCTGCCAAGAAGACCGCGAAGAAGGCTGCCAAGAAAGTAGCCAAGAAGCCGGCCAAGAAGGCCGCGAAGAAGGCCGCCAAGAAGCCTGCCAAGAAGTCCAAGAAGAAAGCGGCCCCCGTCACGCTGCCGGCCACCCCGGCTCCGCTGATCTAAGCCCACCCCGGTTATCCGTAACACCATGGACTCTCTCCCTGTGCCCAGCGGGGGGAGAGTTTTTTTATGGGCGACCGGCTAGGCTGCCGGATATCGAGTGCCGTGGAGGCGATGCATGAAGTTCATCAGGTGGGTGTTGGCGGCCATCGCCGTGCTGGGACTGGGGTTCGTGCTGGGCGGGTTGTTGCTGCCGTCGACGACCCACGTCGAGCGCAGCATCGTCGTTGAACGCGATCCGGCGCAGGTGTTCGCCGCACTCGATTCGTTCGAACGCTTCAACGCGTGGTCGCCCTGGGCCGAGTACGACCCCCAGGCGACGTACACCTTCGAGGGGCCGGCCAGCGGCGTGGGCGCGCGCATGCGCTGGGTAGGCAACCAGGCGGTGGGCCGTGGCAGCCAGGAAATCACCGCGAGTGAACCGCACCGTCGGATCGACGTGGCATTGGACTTCGACGGCAACCAGGCGCAGGCGAGCTACCTGCTGGTACCGGAAGGCCAAGGAACGCGTGTGACGTGGGCGTTCGACAGCGCCCACGGAATGAACCCGTTCAAGCGCTGGCTGGGCCTGGTATTCGACCGGATGATCGGTGCGGACTACGAGAAAGGGCTGGCCAGGCTCAAGGCCATGCTCGAACACGACACACCGCGCTGACTGCGGCGCACGCGGTGGCGCGATGACCGCACCGACGTGCCGACAGGTAACCGCTCAGCGAGGCGAAGCGGTGCCGCGATGGGAGGACGTACCGCTGTCCTTCCGGCCGTCGACAGGTGTTCCGTCAGGCGACTCGGCCAGCAGCAGATCGGCGTCGGCTGGCGTCTCGACCCACGGTTGGCCCGGCAGTCCCATCGCACGATCGAGAATGGTGGGCAGCAGGCCCGACGGCAACGAGCTGTCGCTGTTCCACACCAGCGCCACGCCGAAGTCCTGGCCCGGAACGAGCGCGACCAGGCCACGGTAGCCCTGCACCGCGCCGGCATGGAAGACCACCTGCTGCCCCGCGTAATCGAATACGCGCCAACCCAGCGCATAGCTGGCGGAGTGGATGCGCTCACGACGCCAGCCGCCGCGCATTTCGCCGGGCGTGTTCACCACCGGCGCGTGCAGCGTCGCCAGCAGCGGCGCAGGGAGCACATCGGGGCGATGGCCGGTCTGGGCGATCAGCCATTGCGCCAGATCGCTGACGCTGGCGTTGACGCCGGCCGCCGGTGGCAGGCGGTAGTAGGTCGGCTTCGGCGTGAGCGACACCCAGCCGTTGCGGCTGCGGACGTGCGGGCGCGCCCAGCGCGTGCTGCCCTCGATGCCGGCCAGGCCCATGCTCGCATCGTTCATGCCCAGCGGTTTGAAGATGCGGCGATCCACCGCCTGATCGTAGAAGGTGCCGGACGCGGCGAACACCACGTCGCCGATCAGGCTGTAGGCGACATTCTGGTAGGCGTAGCATTCGCCGGGGGCGCACTTCAGTGGCGCGTAGGCCAGCTTGCGGGCCACGTCGTAATACTCGGCGTTGGCTTCGATGTCGCGATCGAAGGCGTTGTGCGCCTGCAGGCCGACGCTGTGGCTCAGTACGTCCGCGACGGTGACATGCGAGGTCGCGTTGGCATCGCTCAGCTGGAATCCGGGCACGAACTGGTTGACCTTGCTGTCCCAGCGCAGCGAGCCGTCCTGCACCATCAGTCCGGTCAGCGTGCTGGCGAAGGCCTTCGACAGCGACGCCAACCGGAACACGGTGTGCGAATCGACCTGCTGCGGATTGACCACGTCGGTGACGCCGTAGCCGCGCGCGCTGAGCACGCGACCGTTGTGGACGATGGCCATCGCCAGTCCCGGCACGCGCTGGCCGACGGTCAGATGCTCCGCCATGGTCTCGAACGAGCGCACGTCGAAGCCGGCCGCGAGCGGGCGGATGTTCTGTTCGGCCAGTGAGGCGCGGTAAGGCAGCGGCTGCGTCGGCGACACATAAGGCGCTACGCTGGCGGCGGCGCTGCTGGTGGCTGCGGTCGCCTCGGTACCGTGGTTGGCGGCGGTCCAGCGCAATGGCGTCTGCGCGGTGGACGAGAGCGTCAGGGGAAGCAGCAGTCCGACCAGGCCGATCCTGACAACGTGCAGCGACCGCCGGCTTGTCTTGAGTTTCATCGTGCGTGACGCCTGCGTAAGCTCATGCCTTCGGGGATCATAACGCCGCTTTTTTCGATTGCACAAACAAGGAGAGGTTCCATGTCCATGTTGTTCATCCTGCTGCTGATAGTAGGTGTGGCGGTCGTCGCAATTCTGTGGGGCACGGGCATCTACAACGGGCTGGTGACCGCACGCAACGCGTTCAGGAATGCCTTCGCCCAGATCGACGTGCAACTTCTGCGCCGGTTCGACCTGATCCCCAACCTGGTGGAGACCGCGAAGGGCTACATGAACCACGAACGCGAGACGCTGGAGGCGGTCGTGGCGGCGCGTTCAGCCGCGCAGTCCGGCCTGGCGACGGCGAAGGCGAATCCCGGCGATCCAGGCGCGATGGCGCAGCTGGCGGCTGCGCAGGGTCAGCTGAATGCGGGATTGGGGCGCCTGCTGGCCGTTGCGGAGGCCTATCCCGACCTGAAGGCCAACCAGAACATGATGCAGCTCACCGAAGCGCTGACATCGACCGAGAACAAGGTCGCGTTCGCGCGGCAGGCCTACAACGACGCGGTGATGGCCTACAACAACAGGCGCGAGATGTTCCCGTCGAGCGTGGTGGCGGGCGCGTTCAACTTCGCGCCGGCGGCACTGCTCGACCTGCCGGCGGAACAGGCGGCGCAGGTGCGCGAGGCGCCGAAGGTGCAGTTCTGAGCCGGCGGGGCAGGCCATGAACTTCTTCGAACACCAGGCTGCCGCGCGGCGCGGTTCTTTCCGCATGGTGCTGCTGTTCGCGCTGGCGGTGGCGGGCATCGTCGCCGTCGTCGACCTCGCGGTGGTCCTGCTGTTCGGAGCGCGTGCGGCGTCCGAGGAAGGTGGCGCATCGTTGATGGTCATGCTGGTGCTGGCGACGCTCGGCACGCTGGCAGTGATCGGATTGGGCTCGCTGTACCGGCTCGCCTCATTGCGCGACGGGGGCGGTGCCGTGGCGCAGCAGCTGGGCGGTAGCGAAGTCCCGCAGGACACGACCGATCCGTCGCTGCGCCGGTTGCGCAACGTGGTGGAGGAAGTCGCCATCGCGTCCGGCGTGCCGGTACCGCGGCTCTACGTGCTGGAGCATGAAGCGGGCATCAATGCCTTCGCGGCCGGCTACTCGCCCGCCGACGCCGTGGTCGCGGTCACCCGCGGCGCGCTGGATCGCCTGAACCGCGACGAGTTGCAGGGCGTCGTCGCGCACGAGTTCAGCCATATCCTCAACGGCGACATGCGGTTGAACATCCGGCTGATGGGCGCGCTGTTCGGCATCATGATGCTGGCCATCATCGGCCAGCGCGTGCTGGTCTACGGGCGTGCCGGTCGAGGAAAGGACGGCGCCGCGGTACTGCTGCTCGCGCTGGCGGCGATGATCGCAGGCGGCGTGGGGCTGTTCTTCGGCCGCATGATCAAGGCCGGTGTCAGTCGCCAGCGGGAACTGCTGGCGGATGCATCGGCGGTGCAGTTCACGCGGCAGACGCAGGGCCTGGCCGGTGCACTGAAGAAAATCGCGGGGCTGCACGCCGGGTCGGCGCTGGAGGACAAGGGCAAGGTGGAAGAGGTCAGCCACATGCTGTTCGGCGCAGGGCGCGCGTATCCGCACCTGTTCGCCACGCATCCGCCGCTGCTGCAGCGCATCCGCACGCTGGATCCGCTGTTCGGCCAGCAGCAGCTCGACGACCTCACGCGGCGCTGGGCGAGCTCGCCGCCGGATGGCCTGCTGGAAGATCTGGCCCTGCGCATCGCGCCCGGTGACCCGTCCCCGTTGCCGCCGGCGACAGGCAGCGTGCCACTGACCCCGCCGATGGTGGCATCGCAGGTCGCAACGCCGATGCAGGACGACTACGGTCGCGCGCATGTCATCGCCGGCACGCTGCCCGACGGGCTGCGGCACGTGGTACGCCAGCGCGACCTGGTCATGCCGCTGCTGCTGGCGCTGGTGCTCGACGAGTCGGCGCCGGTGATGGCGAGGCAGCGCATCGAGATCGCCGCACGGCTGGGTGAAGCGCGGGCCGCCCAGGCCATCGAGGTGCGCGACACGCACCTGCGCGCGCTGCATCCGGCGCATCGCCTGCCGCTGGCGGCATTGGCGTTTCCGGTGCTGCGCCGCTTCCCGAAGCCGGAACTGGACGCCTTCATCGATACCGTCGATGCCGTCGTGCACGCCGATGGCCAGGTCTCCCTGTTCGAATACTGCCTGGCGCGCCTGCTGCAGGTGCAGGTGCGCGAAGCGCTGGCGCCGGGGCGGAACCCGCCGTTCGGGCGACGCAAGCCGGGCGATGTGCGGATACCGTTTGCCACCCTGCTGGCCGTCGTCGCGCAGGCGGGACACGACACGCCGATGAAGGCACAGCACGCCTACCTCGCCGGACTGCAGCGCGTGCTGCCGCGCGACCACCTTCCGTATGCGCCACCGCCGCAAGGCGTGCTGGCGCTGGACGCCGTGTGGGAACCGCTGGATGCGCTGGATCCGCTCGCCAAGGAACTGCTCGTCGAAGCCCTGACGGCCGCCGTCAGCCACGACGGCCAGGTGCGCGTGCCGGAAATCGAACTGCTGCGCACGATCTGCGGATCGCTGCATTGCCCGTTGCCGGCGATGCTCGAAGGCAAGTGAACCCCGGAAACGCCGGTGGGGCGTTCGATCCGTGCACGAGCGAGAGGAGGGCGACGTCATGATGAAGCGGCGATGGATGCTGGTCACGGTGGCGATGCTGGCCGTCGCGCCGGTGCAGGCCACCACCTGGGGCACCGATACCGTGCAGGATCCCGTATCCGGCAAGCCGTGCGCGGTGAGCAGTCCTGCGAGCTTCGGCGGCTACGTGTACCAGTGGCCGGAGAAGTACGACCAGGTGTTCTGGCCGCTGACCGATCCGATGGGGATCTGGCTGTGCGATGCCTCCGGCTTCGCCACCTTCATCGGCGACATCGAACTCGAGGAAGGCGAGAAGCAGGCCATCGCCGCGCTCCTGCGCGACGCGCCACGGCTGCCGGAGCAGGCGACGCTCGCGGCCAGGCTGGAGCGTCTGGAGGCGATCTATGCGCTCAGGACGCTCACACCCGATGCGCGGTCGCGCATCCTGCGTGCGCTCGCCTACCAGTACCAGTCCGATGGCCAGCAGGCCAGGGCCGATGCGCTGCGCGAGCAGGCCCGCACCCTCATGGAGGCGCGTCTTCAGGACCAGGCGCTTCCGCTCGACCTGCGGCTGAAGTACCTGTTCGTCACTGCCAACTACGCACGCGAGCGTGGCGATGCGGCCGAGGCCGACCGCAGGCTGGATGCGCTGGCGACTCGGCTGCGTGAGGCGCAGAAGGACGACAAGGTGAAGGACTACGCTGCGTACCTGGACGAACTGATCGTGCCGTCCCGGACCATCGCGCCCGGCGGCGTGCTGGCGCCGGAGCCGTAAGTCACGCGTGCGGGGCGGCCATCCGTCCCCTGATCAGGTCCGAGGCCCGCTCGGCGATCATGATGGTCGGCGCGTTGGTGTTGCCGCCGATCAGCGAGGGCATCACCGAGGCATCGACCACGCGCAGCCCGTCGACGCCACGCACCCGCAGTTGCGGGTCGACGACCGCGGACTCGTCGTCGCCGATGCGGCAGGTGCCGACCGGGTGATAGACGGTTTCCGCCTTGGCGCGGATGAAGGCGACCAGTTCCGCATCCGAGAGGTCGGTACGCGAAGGATGGATCGGGGCGCCCCGGTAGGCATCGAACGCCGGCTGCGCGAACAGGTCGCGCGACAGCGTGGCGCATTCGACCATCATCTTCAGGTCGAAGCCTTCCGGGTCGCTGAGATAGTTGGCCTCGATGCGTGCGTCGGCGCGCGGATCGGCGCTGGCCAGCACGATGCGGCCACGGCTGCGCGGCCGCAGGAAGCAGGCATGCAGTGTGTAGCCATCGCCGGGCAAGCGGTGGCGGCCGTGGTCGTCCAGCATTGCAGGGACGAAGTGCATCTGGATGTCGGGGCGGTCGTCCGGCGCCAGCGACGAACGCACGAAGGCGCCGGCTTCGGCGATGTTGCTGCTGCCGGGACCCCGGTGGCCGCGCAGGAAGTAGTCGAAGGCGGTCTTCAGTTCGCTGGTGCGGTCGTAGGTGACGGGCTGGGTGCTGTGCTGCAGGGTGCAGATGTCGAGATGGTCCTGCAGGTTGCGGCCGACGCCCGGCAGCGCATGGCGGACGCTGATGCCCGTCTGTTCCAGATGGTCCGCAGGCCCGATGCCGGACAGCATCAGCAACTGGGGTGAATTGATCGCACCGCCGCTCAGCAGCACTTCGCCGCCGCAACGCGCCACGACCTCATGGCCACCGCGCGCGTAGGCCACGCCGACGGCGCGCCCCTTCTCCAACAGGATGCGGCGCACCAGCGCGCCGGTGACGATGTCCAGGTTCTGGCGATCGCGCGCGGGGTCCAGATAGGCCACCGCCGACGAGCAGCGGGCGCCGTCCTTCTGCGTGACCTGGTACAGGCCGAAGCCGGCCTGTGTGGTTCCATTGAAGTCGTTGTTGCGCGCGAAGCCGGCCTGCACGCCGGCTTCGATGAAAGCCGTGGACAAGGGATTGGTGTAACGCAGGTCGGACACGTACAGCGGACCGTTGCCGCCGTGCAGCGCATCGGCGCCACGCGTGTTGCGCTCGGAGCGGCGGAAGTACGGCAGCGCGTTGGCCCAGTCCCAGCCGTCGGCGCCTGCGTTCGCCCAGTCGTCGTAGTCCTGCGCGACGCCGCGGATGTAGCACATGGCATTGATCGAACTGGAGCCGCCCAGCACCTTGCCGCGCGGCCACCACAGGCGACGGTTGTCCAACTGCGGTTCGGGTGCGGTGTCGTAGTTCCAGTTCATGCCTTTCTGCCCGACCAGCTTGGCCAGGCCGGCGGGCATGTGGATGAAGGGATGCCAGTCGCGCGGGCCGGCCTCCAGCAGCAGCACGCGGCATGCGGGGTCTTCGCTCAGGCGGTGGGCCAGGACACAGCCGGCGGACCCGGCGCCCACGATGATGTAGTCGTACACATGCTGCCCTGTTGCGAAGTCCGGCCGAACCTAGCGGCGGGGGATAGAGCAAATGCTCGGGCCGCTCGGCGGGCAGGCGGAAACCAGATGGCCGCCGCTGCTTTCCCGCCCTGCACGGACAGGAAAACGCTGGCGATGTTGCAGTGCATCGGATACCTTGCGCGCCACAGGCGGGCCGTGCCCGCGTCCCGATGATGCGATCGCAGGCCGCACCCCATGGACCCGTCTTCCCCAGCGACCTCCCGGTTCGGCCGGTTCCGTGCGGCGATGATGGAGTCTCCGCCGCTGCTGTGGGCCTTCGTCTACTTCTTCTGCCTGCTGAGCGGCTATTACGTGCTGCGGCCGGTACGGGAGGCGATGGCGGCCTCCAGCGACATCGAAGCGGTGTTTCCTCCGGCGCTGATCGCCTTCTTCGCAGATCGCGGCGTCGCGCTCGGTGAATTCACGCTGCAGTTCATCTTCAGCGCCGTGTTCGTGATCATGCTGGTGTTGCAGCCGGTCTACGGCTGGCTGGTCAGCCGCTTCCCGCGACGGGTATTCCTGCCGGTGATCTACGGCTTCTTCATCGCCACGCTGCTGGTGTTCTATGCGATGTTCGACAGCGGCATCGCAGGGCGTGGCCTGGCGTTCATCCTGTGGATCACGGTCTTCAACCTGTTCGCGGTCGCCGTGTTCTGGAGTTTCATGGCGGACGTCTTCACCAATGCCGAAGCAAAACGCTACTACGGCTACATCGGCGCGGCAGGCACGATGGGAGCGTTTCTCGGCCCTGTGCTGACCAAGACCCTGGTGGTCCGGGTCGGCATTCCCAATATGATGCTGGTGTCGGCGTTCCTGTTCTCGATCTGCGTGCTGTGCATCGTTCGCTTGCGCGCCTGGGCGGTCGCGCGCGAGGCCGAGCGCCGGCAGGCGAGTGGCGAGATCCCGATGGGCGGCGATGTGCTGGCGGGGCTGAAGCTGATCGCCCGCGAGCCGCTGTTGCGCTGGCTGGCTGCGATGGTAGTGATGGGGGTCGGCGTGGGCACATTGCTCTACAACGAGCAGAACGCCATTGCACGCATCATGTTCACCTCGGCGGAGGCGCGGGCCAACTATTTCGCGACGCTGGACCTGGCGGTCAATTCGCTGACCCTGGTGGTGCAGCTGCTGTTGACCCGCGTGCTGCTGTCGCGCTTCGGCATCGCGCCGGCCCTGCTGATTCCCGGCGTGGCGATCATCATCGGGTTCTCGATTCTTTCCGCGTCACCCTTGCCGATGATGGTCGCCATCGTTCAGGTGGTCACGCGCGCCAGTGAATTCTCGTTGGCCAAACCGGCGCGCGAGACCATCTACACGCGGGTCGGCCGTGAATGGCGCTACAAGGCCGGTGCCGCCATCGACACGGTGGTCTATCGCGGCGGCGACCTCAGTTTCGTCTGGCTGCACAAGCTGCTGTCCGCGTTCGGCTCGAACGTGGTGTTCGGCGCCGGCCTGCTGGTCGCCAGCGCGATGACCTTCAGCGCGTGGCGACTGCTGCGCGAAGAAGCCAAGCTGCCGTCCGAGCGTACGACACCGTCGGAGGCCACGCGCGCCTGACGTCTCGGCGCATTGCCGTTATGCTGCCTGCCTTCTAACGGGAGATGCGGATGGACGTGATCGCGACGGTACTCGTGGTGCTGGTGGCGCTGCTGCACGTCTATTTCCTGGTCCTGGAGATGTTCCTGTGGACCAAGCCACTGGGGCTGAAGACCTTCCGCAACACGCCCGAGAAGGCCGAGACCACCCGCGTGCTTGCCGCCAACCAGGGCCTCTACAACGGCTTCCTCGCCGCTGGCTTGCTGTGGGGCCTGTTCACGGCGCAGTGGAACGTGGTCGTCTTCTTCCTGCTGTGCGTCATCGTGGCGGCGCTGTACGGCGCGTGGAGCGTCAACAAGCGCATCTTCTTCGTGCAGGGCCTACCGGCGGTAGCGGCGCTGGTCGCGGTCTGGTTCATCTGAGGAAAGCCATTGTAGGAGCGACGTAAGTCGCGACCGCGAACTCCGGATTGCCGGAGATCTTTGTTGACGCGGGATCGGATGCCGTGCGATCGCGACTCACGTCGCTCCTACAACGGCGATGCCTCGCGTGGCGGTTTCGGCGACACCCACATGGCGATGCAGGCGCGGAACACCGCTTCGCCCTGCGGGTTGCTGACCACCACGTCCATCGGCAGGTCGTAGCCTTCAGCGGATTCGCGCGGCTCGAACGCCGGCGTGGCGACGGCGTGCATCGTGCCGACCGCCTTCTTCAGGTATTCGACGGTCATGCCCTTGGGAATCCAGCGCATCGAGCGCGGGATGCTGACGTCGGTGGTCAGCCCGCCGACGAACTCGGCCAGGTTGCACAGCGCGATCGCATGCACCGTACCCAGGTGGTTGGTGACCGACCGGCGGTGCGCGATCGTCGCCTCGCCACGGCCGGGTTCCAGCCGCGTCACGCGCGGCCCTATGCTGCCGAAGTAAGGCGCCTTGAAACAGATCAGCCGCGAAAACAGCCAGTGGCCGAACGGCTTCCTGCTCAGGCTGCGGTAGATCGTCAGGACATCGGCGCGCATGGGATCGGATTCCGTGGGGTCAGGCCAGCCAGGTCAGCACCGCGACACCGAGCAGCCCGATCCAGCCGGGATGCCGTCCACGCGTGGCCACGAAGACGAACAGGGCGCCGGCCAGCATCCCGCCGATGACCGCGCGCTCGACGAACAGTCGCTGCACCTCCGGGCTGTCCGCGAACGCGAGCCGGACGAGGATCGCACCGAGCGCGATGCCGAAGGCGCTGGTGAGGTGCCAGCTCGCCCAGAGGATGCGCACATGGCGGATCCGCAGGACATTGCCCCCGTTGTCCGGCATCCAGCCGGTCGTCCGCTGGCGGCGGAAGATCATGTATTCGCCGGCCACCGAATGGATCGCCGCGACCAGGAAAGCCAATGCCCCGGCCGCCAGCAGCAAGGGGTGTACCGGGGCATCGGTCATGGACGGGTCCTTGCGTCGTGGGCCGTCGCGCCGTCCTCAGGCCGCTTCGCGCGGGTGCCGCTTGTGCTGGGGCAGGTCGTAGAAGCTGGCCGCGCGCAGTTCGTGGGTGTCGAAGTCGTCCACCGTGATCGTGTCCAGCGTGATCGCGCGCAGTTCTTCCAACTGCTTGCGCTCGTCGGCGGTGATCCAGCCCTCGCGCACGCCTTCGTCCAGTTGCGCGCTGTAGTCCAGCGCCTCGATGTCCTTGGTCTTCAGCGCCTTCAGGAACTTGCGCTCCACCGGCTCGGCGGCGACGGCGGCGGCCAGGTAGCTGTCGATGCGGCCACCCGGATTGTTCTCGCACGGGGTCAGGAACACGCCCTGGCCCAGGCGGTCGCGCGCCTCGTTCGGCGCCATCAGCAGCATGGCGACGCGATGGCTCAGGCGATCGCCAGGCGCCACCGCACGGCGGCCCCACGGGAACACCACCGGCCACAGCAACCAGCCCAGCGGCTTGATCGGGAAGTTGCGCAGCGCCTGCGACAGCGCCAGTTCGATCTCGTACGCGCTGTTGTGGAAGGCCCAGGCCAGCAGCGGCTTGTCGGCTTCCGGCGTGCCTTCGTCGTGATGGCGCTTCAGCACCGCACTCATCATGTACAGGTGGCTCAGCACGTCGCCCAGGCGGCCGGACAGCGATTCCTTGAACTTCAGCTTGCCGCCCAGCGCGCCCAGCGAGATGTCGGTCAGCAGCGCCAGGTTGGCGGCGTAGCGGTCGAGCTTGCGGAAGAACTTCTTCGTATACGCATCACCCGGCGCGGCACCGATCTTCGAGCCGGTGATGCCGAACCAGAACGAACGCACGGCGTTGGAAATCGCACCGCCAATGTGCGGATACAGTACCGCGTCCAGCTGGTGGATGCCCGCCTTCGCATCGGGATCCTGCGCCGCGCGCATCTCCTTGATGATGTACGGATGGCACAGGATCGAACCCTGGCCGAAGATCAGCAGGCTGCGCGTCATGATGTTCGCGCCTTCCACCGTGATGGCGATCGGCGAGGCTTGCCAGGCACGGCCGGCGAAGTTGCGCGGGCCCAGGATGATGCCCTTGCCGCCGACGATGTCCATCACGTCCTTGGCGACGTCGCGGCCCATGTTGGTGCAGTGGTACTTGGCGATCGCCGACGGCACCGACGGCACATCGCCGCGGTCCACGGCCGCCGCGGTGGCCTGCGACAGCGCGCTGATCGCGTAGGCCTTGCCGCCGATGCGGGCGAGGGCTTCTTCCACGCCTTCGAAGCGGCCGACCGACAGGCCGAACTGCTTGCGGATGCGCGCGTACGCACCGGTGACGCGCGCGCCGGCCTTGGCGCCGCCGCTGGCGGTGGAGGGCAGGGTGATCGAGCGGCCGACGGCGAGGCACTCGTTGAGCATGTTCCAGCCCTTGCCGGCCATCTCCACGCCACCGATCAGCTGGCTGAGCGGAATGAACACATCCTTGCCGTGGATGGGGCCGTTCTGGAACGGCGAGTTGAGCGGGAAGTGGCGGCGGCCCACGTCCACGCCGGGCGTGTCGCGCGGCAGCAGCGCCAGGGTGATGCCGATGTCGCGCGTGTCGCCGATCAGGCCGTCCGGATCGTACATGCGGAACGCCAGGCCGATGATGGTCGCGACCGGCGCCAGCGTGATGTAGCGCTTGTCGAAGGTCAGGCGGAGGCCCAGCACGTTGGCGCCGTTCCACTCGCCCTTGCAGACGATGCCGTAGTCGGGGATCGAGGTCGCATCGGAACCGGCGAACGGACCGGTCAGGCCGAAACACGGCACTTCCTGGCCGATGGCGAGGCGCGGCAGGTAGTAGTCCTTCTGTTCCTGGGTGCCGTAGTGGTTGAGCAGTTCACCCGGGCCCAGCGAGTTCGGTACGCCCACGGTGGAACTGACCACGCTGCTGACCGAGGCGATCTTCTGGATCACCTTGTGGTGCGCCAGCGCGGAGAAGCCCAGGCCGCCGTACTGCTTCGGGATGATCATGCCGAAGAACTTGTGCTTCTTGATGTAGTCCCACAGTTCCGGCGGCAGGTCGGCGTGGACGTGGGTGATTTCCCAGTCGTTGGTCATCCGGCACAGTTCTTCCACCGGACCGTCGAGGAACGCCTGCTCTTCGGCCGTGAGCTGCGGCTTCGGGTAGGCGAGGAGCTTGTTCCAGTCCGGGTCGCCGGTGAACAGGTCGCCCTCGAAGCCCACCGAGCCGGTTTCCAGCGCGATGCGCTCGGTCTGCGACAGCGGCGGCAGCGCACGGCGCAGGAAGCCCAGCGCGGGCGCGGTGATCAGCGGCTTGCGGATCGCCGGGATCAGCAGCGGCACCGCGATCGCCACCACGACCAGCGCCGCGACGACGGTGGCGGTGGGGTTGGCGCCCAGCAGCCAGCACGCGACCAGCAGGCTGGCGGTGATCGCTGCCCAGTAGGCGAGCCGGATCCGGTGGTAGGCGGCGAACGCGCCCGCCAGCAGGAAGGCGAGGAAGGGGATGACGATGCTCATGGGGTTGCTCCGGACACGGATTCGGTTACATCGGATTCGGCATTACCCGGCACGGCCGACAGGCTTGCCAGGTATTCCAGCACGGTGGCGGTAAAGGCGTCGTTGTCATCGCCGGCCACCATGTGCGTGGCCTGCGGCAGGTGCACGTGGCGCGCATGCGGCACCAGCGTCTTGAATTCTTCGACGGTCTTCTCGGACACCAGGTCGCTGCGGCCGCCGCTGATCAGCAGCACGGGGCAGCGCACCTGGCGCGCGGCGTCGGCGATGGCGTCCTGGTGTTGCGCACTGTCGCGCGCCAGTTCGTCCACCAGGCGCGGATCCCAGTGCCAGCGCCAGCGCCCGTCGGCACCTTCGCGCAGCAGTTCGCGCAGGTCGTCGGCGGACTTGCGCGTGCGGCGCTGCGGTTGGTAGGCGGCGATGGCATCGGCGGCGTGGTCCAGCGAGTCGAAGCCGTCCGGGAACGCGGTCATGAAGGCCAGGATGCGCTGCAGGCCGGCCTGTTCCCAGCGCGGGGTGATATCGATCAGCACCATGGCGCGGAACAGGCCGGGCCAGCGCGATTCCGCGATCAGGCCGAACAGCCCGCCCATCGAGGCGCCCACCAGTACCGGCGGCTCGGGCTGTTCGCCGGCCACCACGATCAGGTCGTCGGCGAACTGGTCGCCGGTGTAGGGCAGGTCGGGGGCGTTGCGGTCGGAGCCGCCATGGCCGCGAGCGTCGTAGGCGAGGCCGGCATACCCCTGCGCGGCCATCCGTTCGCCGGTTCGGGTCCAGGCACCGCGCGTCTGGCCGAAGCCATGCGCAAAGATCAAGGCGGGATGCGCCTGCAGCGCGCCGGGCGAGGCGAAATGGCGGATCGCGAGTGAGGCATCGCCTTGCCCCGGCAACACACCATCCGTTCCGGTGTCAGTGACGAGGGAGGGGGCTGTCGGGGCTGGAGAGGCGCGCATCACCATACGGGCTAGTATGGGTTGTCGCATTTAGAGTAGTCAATCGGGCCGGTGCCGACGCTTCTGCTGCAACCGCTTGATTTGGCTTTACTTGTGATGCGTCGCAACATACATACCGCTACACACCGCGGCGTATGGTTAAATGCGGAACATGAACGCACCCAGCCCCGAGACGCCCGCCGCCGCCCCCACCCGCAATGCCCGCCTGAGTGCGGACGACTGGGCGCAGGCGGCGCTCGACCTGATCGCTGAACAAGGTGTGTCGTCGGTGGCGGTGGAACCTCTGGCGCGCCGGTTGGGCGTCACCAAAGGCAGCTTCTACTGGCACTTCCCTTCACGCGATGCGCTGCTGCAGGCGGCGCTGGAGCGCTGGGAAGTAGGCGAGCAGGAAAACATCTTCGGCAGCCTGGAGAAGGTCGCCGATCCGCGCGAGCGCCTGCGTGCGCTGTTCCAGCTGGTCGGCCATGAGGTCAAACCGCACATCATCTACAGCGAACTGCTGAAGGCGCTGGACCATCCGGCCGTGCAGCCGGTGATCGACCGCATCTCCCAGCGCCGCCTCGATTATCTGGTGGCGATGTTCCGCCAGGCCGGCCTGCAACGTACCGATGCGACCCACCGCGCACGCCTGGCCTACGCGGCCTATGTCGGTTTCCTGCAGTTGTCGCTGCAGTTGCAGCAGCCGCGCATGACGTCGGAAGAATTCGAGACCTACCTCGAACACGTCATCTCGACCTTGATTCCGACCTGATACGCGGGGCGGGTCTGCGCCCGCCTAGCTAGCTGGACGCTGACGCGGCGCGCTTCAGCTCCGACAGCCGCACGATGACATACGCAAGTAGCGCCACCGCGAAAAAGGCCAGCAGCATCCAGGCGATGCCCTGCAACGTCTCGATGATGGTGCGGTAGACCTCCAGTACCCAGCGCTCGGTGGTCAGCGCGATGATCTGCGCCTTTTCCTTGTCCATCCACTGCGGGGCGGTGATGTAGCGCTCCAGTTCGTGGATGCGCACGCCGGACGACACGCCGACCACGAGCGTGGCGAACTGCATGTAGCGCAGCCATGCCTTACTGATGTCGTCGGCGATGATGCGCGTCAGGATCCGGTCGATGGGCTTGGAGAACATCCATGTAACGCCCCATGCGACCGCAGCGGAGAGCAACAGGGTGACGGCGAGCAGGGTCAGGAACATGTCGATCTCCTCGTGAGCGGATTACGCCGGCCCCATTGCCCGCTGCCGTACGCCACCCCGCCATTCCCGCTGCTCGCGCACGTAGCCGCTACGCTCCAGCCATCGGAAGATCGAGCGCACCGTGACGACCGGGTAGTCGCCGGACAGGCGTGTGCCGACGGAGTGGTCGGTGAAATCGGTGTTGGCGGAAAACAGCCCACCCAGCACGCGCTTGGAATAGGCGATATGCACCGTATCCGGCACGAAGCCGTCGCCGCGCGCGAACGCGTACGCGCTGCGACGGTCGTAGATGCCGCGGTCCGCCATCGCCGATGCCATCACCTCCACGATCCACGCGGTGGAGTTCTGGTAGTCCTCGCTGCCGGGGCGTGCGATCAGGTTGTAGCGCGGGTGGTGCAGGCTGTGGCGCGGCATCTGCTGCAGGCGCGCGGCCAATCGATCGGCGACCTCCGGCGGGAACCACACGATGCGCAGGTCCTGGTTCACCAGGTCGTCGGAGAAGAAGTTCACCAGCCCCTGCGCGTACAGGCCGGAGCGGTCGGTGCCGCATTCGTTGAGCAGGTGCACGACGGTCCAGCGCCCGTGCGCGTGGTCGCGCACCGCAAAGCCGGCATGGCTGTAGACCAGTCCCTGCTTCGACAGGTCGGTGCCGACGCGCGCGATCAACGCGACCGGTGCGTCCACCTCGTCCAGTTGCTTCGCCGCCAGCAACGCCGTGCGTGCGGCCTCGGCGACCTTGTGCGGCGGCATCTCCATCTGCCGGCAGGCATCGCCCCCGCGTGCCGTCCCTGGCAGCGCGAGGGCGATGATGAGACACAGCACCGCGAGCGCGCGCATCGCGCTCAGCCGCCGTAGCGATGGCTGTGGATATGCGGTCGCGCGGCGTCGTTGGCGATGAAGCACAACGCCTCGCCGGCCGCGCTGAGGATCCAGCCCGTCGACACCACCGCCACGCTGACTGCGGTACCCACTGCGATACCCAATCGCTTGATCGCCTCCGCGCTCAGGTAGACCACGAACGAGGCCGCACCCACCACGCCGGCGGCGGCGACGGATACCGTCACCGCCACGCTGCCGGCGACGACCGCCACGCCGGTGACCACCGCCGAGGCACCGTGGCCCAGCGCATGGATCACCGCCACCGGCACTTCGATGGAGGCTTCCAGGCTGGCCTGCGACAGCCGGCTGGCGCCATCGGACTGCGGCGCGGCCTGAGCGGGAAGGGTGAAGCCGCCGGAGAGTGCGGTGGCCAGGGTGAGGGTCAGTGAACGGGCGATCAGGCGGGTCATGATGGAGTCCTCCGGCGTCGCCGCACCATGGGCGGCGCCCCGGGCGGTGTTCAATCGGCATCGACGAGGTAAGCTCCGGCGCAACGTCCGGTATAGGAATGCGCTACCGATGGCCGTCTCGGTCGACCTGATCGACGCACTGAAGCGCTGCTTGCGCGCACAGAACCTCACCTACCGCGAACTCGCCGTGCGCATCCGCATGAGCGAGGCGGCGGTCAAGCGCATGTTTTCGCGCCGTGCGATGAGCCTGCAGCGGCTGGAGCAGATCTGCGAGGTGCTGGACGTCGGCCTGGCCGAACTCAGCGCCGAAGCCTCGCGGGGGCGCAAGGCAATGGCGCTGCTGAGCGAGGCGCAGGAACAGGCGCTGGTCGACGAACCCACCCTGCTGCTCGCCTTGTTCCTGACCCTCAACCGCTGGCGGCAGGACGACGTGATGGGCCACTTCGGCTTCACCCCGGCGCAGTGGACCGGGATGCTGGTGAAGCTGGACCGGCTGGAGATCATCGAGCTGATGCCCGGCAACCGCGGACGCGCACTGACCGCGCGCAACTTCCGCTGGCGCGCCGACGGGCCGATGGAGCGCTATTTCCGCCACACTCTGCTGACCGACTACTTCGCCGATCCGTTCGATGGCGAACAGGACGCGCTGCTGCTGCTCAGCGGCAGCCTGAGCATCGACGGCATCAAGCAGCTGCGGCAGCGGCTGGAGGAAGTGGCGCGCGAGTTCGACGCCCTGCTGGCCCGCGACGCGACGCTGCCGGCCGAAGAGCGAGTGGGCGTGAGTCTGGTGCTGGCGCAGAAGCCCTGGCTGCTGCAACTGTTCAATCCCTACCGGCGCTCGCGCGGGGCGTGACCGCCGCGGTGAGGATGGCGCTCCGAAGCCCGATGATCGAGTTCGGAGGGCCATCGATCGAGCAAAAAGGGCCGTCGATCAAGCTCAAAGTGCCATCGATCGCCTTCCGAGTTCCATCGATCGAGCAAGAAGCACCCTCGATCGCCCTCTGTGCGCCATCGAGATGGCCCTTTTTTCTCCATTGATGGAGTTCTGAACCCCATCCATCACCTTCCTTTGCTCTATCGATGGCTTTCCGAACCCGATCGATAGCCTTCCGAGTCCCATCGATGGCCCTTTTTGCTCGATCAATGACATTCATGGCCTCGCGGAGGAGCTTGGGGAGCGATCGATGGCGTTCCGAAGACCATCGATGACGTCCTGCCCCCCTCACCCCGGCCCTCTCCCCCGCCAGTGGGGAGGGGCGGCTAATTCCGGCCGCCGCCTGACCGCCAGTCGCCTCCGGGCGCGTTCTCCTCGTCTGAAGGACAAGACATTGGTATCATTTTGGTCTCACTTTTCGAGGGTGGCGCATGAACGCAGCGGTCGATGTTTTCAAACGCAACGATTTTCCGGGCAGTTCGCTGGATGCATTGAATGCCTGGGTTGCGGAGGTCGCCGCGCTCACCCAACCCGATCAGATCCACTGGTGCGACGGCAGCGATGCCGAGAACGCGCGGCTCACCAGGCAGATGCTGGCCGACGGCACGCTGCTGCCGCTGAACCCCGAAACCCACCCGCATAGCTGGCTGCACCGTTCCAGCCCGAGCGACGTGGCGCGCGTGGAGCACCTGACCTTCGTCTGCACCACGCAGCAGGAAGACGCCGGCCCCAACAACCACTGGATGACTCCGGCCGAGGCGCACGCCAAGATGGACGCGCTGTTCGCCGGCTGCATGCGCGGCCGCACCCTGTACGTCATTCCCTACTGCATGGGGCCGATCGATTCGCCACTGTCGCGCTGCGGCGTGGAGATCACCGATTCGCCGTACGTGGTGGCGAACATGCGCATCATGACCCGCATGGGCGCTGCGGCGCTGGCGCGTATCGAGCGGGAAGGGACCTTCGTGAAGGGCCTGCACTCGACCGGCGAGCTGGACCCGGACCGCCGCTTCATCATGCATTTCCCCGACGAGCTGACCATCAAGAGCTTCGGCTCCGGCTACGGCGGCAACGCGCTGCTGGGCAAGAAGTGCCACGCGCTGCGCATCGCCTCGCACCAGGCGCGCAACGAAGGCTGGCTGGCCGAGCACATGCTGATCGTCGGCATCGAGAACCCGCAGGGCGAGACGCATTACATCGCCGCGGCGTTCCCCTCGGCGTGCGGCAAGACCAACCTGGCCATGCTGATCCCGCCGGAAGGCTATCGCCAGGCCGGCTGGAAGGTCTGGACGATCGGTGACGACATCTGCTGGATGCGCCCCGGCGCCGACGGCCGCCTGTACGCGATCAATCCGGAGGCCGGCTTCTTCGGCGTGGCGCCGGGCACGTCGGACAGCTCCAATCCGAATGCGCTGGCCACCATCAGCCACCACACCATCTTCACCAACGTCGCCGTCACCGACGAGCAGGAGCCGTGGTGGGAAGGCCTGGACACGCGCACGCCGTCGCTGGACTGGCAGGGCCGTCCGTTCGACGCCGCCAACGGCCCGGCCGCGCATCCGAACTCGCGCTTCACCGTGTCGGCCAGGCAGTGCCCCAGCTATTCCGCCAAGGCGGAGGACCCGCAGGGCGTGCCGATCAGCGCCATCGTCTTTGGTGGCCGCCGAGCCTCGCTGGTGCCGCTGGTGTTCGAAGCGCGCGACTGGACGCACGGCGTGCTGGTCGGCGCCGCGATGGGGTCGGAAACCACCGCCGCCGCGACCGGCGCGGTCGGCGTGATGCGCCGCGACCCGATGGCGATGAAGCCGTTCTGCGGCTACAACTTCGCCGACTACTTCGCGCACTGGCTGTCGTTCGATGGCGCCGATGCGAAGCTGCCGAAAATCTTCCACGTGAACTGGTTCCGCAAGGGCGGCGACGGCAAATTCCTGTGGCCGGGCTTCGGCGAGAACCTGCGCGTGCTGGAGTGGATGATCCGCCGCGTCGAAGGCAAGGCCGACGCAGTGGAAACACCGATCGGCCACCTGCCACGCGCCGAGGACCTCAACCTGGACGGCGTGGCGCTGAGCGACGAAGCGCACGAGCTGCTGTTCGGCTTCGACCGCGCCGGCTGGCAGGCCGAGTTCGCTGGCATCGGCGACTACCTGGAGGAATTCGGTGCACGCACCCCGCAGGCGCTGAAGGACGAACAGCAACGCATCGCCGCCCGCCTGGCGCACTGATTCCCCGCCTCGCGCACCCTTTTCCTGCGCAAGCCCCGCCGCATCCACCCCGGATGCCGCGGGGCTTTTTCTTGGGGCGCGTTTCCTTCTCCCCGCCTGCGGGGAGAAGGTGCCCGGAGGGCGGATGAGGGGCGACGGCGCACATGTCAGCGGTACGCCCGCAGGTCGTCGAGCATCGATGATCTGGATCTTGTCCTGATGCGCATGCCCCCGGACTTCGTTCGCCCCTCACCCGCCTTCGGCACCCTCTCCCCGTTCCACGGGGCGAGGGGAGCCGCGCATAGAGAGGGCTTTGTGGTGGACTGAACCCGCGTCGGCAAAAAAGTCCGGCGCCTCTAAACCCCTGCGCACCCGCCCGCATCCCAGTCAGTATGCTGAATGCCGTGATCGACCCTTTTGCCGACTGCCTCACCCCCGAGGACGCCGCCGCCCAGGACACCACCCTGGCGCGCTCGGCGGCCACGGGGGACATGCGGGCCTTCGAGGCGCTGTACCGGCGGCACGCAAGCCGCATCCATGGCGTCATCCAGCGCTTGGTGGGCCACCACGGCGTGAGGGCGGAGGATCTGACGCAGGAGGCGTTCGTGCGGGCCTGGCAGGCGCTGCCGGCGTTCCGCTTCGAGAGCGCCTTCAGTACCTGGTTGCATCGCCTGGCAGTGAACACCGCGCTGATGGAACTGCGTGGCCGCCGCACCGGTCCGCGCTTCGACGATGACGAGGACGCGCTGGAAGACCTGGGCATGGCCGACAGCGCCGGCAGCAGCACGGCTCTGTCGATGGACCTGGAGCGCGCCGTCGCCACGTTGCCGCCTCGCGCCCGCGCCGTGCTGGTCCTGTACGACGTGGAAGGCTGGAAGCATGAAGAGATCGCCGCCGAGCTGGGCATGGCGGTAGGCAGTTCGAAAGCCCAGTTGCACCGCGCGCGGCACCTGCTGCGCGAGCGTCTAGGAGCACACGCATGACCCCACACGATCCCACCCCATTGTCTGACGACGCGCTGCGCTGGCAGTTGCGTGCCCTGCGCCAGGACGCGCCACCCTCGCGCGACCTGTGGCCGGACATCGCCGCGAAACTCGCAGCGGCGCCTGCGATGGCGATCGCCCCGTCGCGACGCCACCGTCGCGTGGCGCCATTCGCCCTGGCGGCTTCCGTGCTGCTGGCTGTCACGGTGACCTGGCAGCTGCAGCGTGCGCCCGAAGGCGATGCGCTGATCCAGCGCGAAGCCGCCGCGATGACGCGCGACTACACCGGTGCCCTGGCGCAGATGGATGCGCAGGCCAAGGCCTCGCCCGACTACGCCCCGGCGCTGCATGCGCTGGACCAGAGCGCGGCGGAGATCCGCCACGCCATCGCTACCGATCCCCAGGCGCGCTTCCTGCTGGAACAGCTGCGCCGCACCTACGCCCGTCGCCTGGCACTGACCCAGCGCGCGGTCCTGACCTGAGGAGTTTCCCCATGCGTACCTATTCCATCTCCCTGCTGCTGGCCACCGCACTGCTGGCGCCGTCCGCGCTGGCGCAGACCGCCATCAACGAGACGCGCCCGCTGGATGCGCGCGGTCGCGTCGACATCAACAACGTCAGCGGCCGCATCGAAGTGCGCGGCTGGGAGCGCAATGAAGTCCAAATCACCGGCACGCTGGGCAAGGGCGTGGAGCGTCTCGACATCGATGGCTCGCGCGAGCAGCTCAGCATCGAGGTGCGCTATCCCAAGAGCAACTGGGGCGGCAACAGCGCCGGCCCGACCACGCTGGTGGTGATGGTGCCGGTGCGTGCGGACCTGGATATCGAATCCGTGGCCGCCAGCGTGGATGTCAGCGGCGTGGCCCCCGATGAGCTTTCGATCAGCAGCGTCAGCGGCAGCGTCGTCGCGGCCGCCGCACCGCGCAAGGCGGACGTGGAAACGGTCAGCGGCAACGCCAACCTTACGCTCAACAGTCAGGACGTGGACGTCAGTACGGTCAGCGGCTCCATCGTGCTGCGCGGCCGCCTGAACGGTGACATCGACGCGGAAACCGTCTCCGGCCGCATCGAAGTGGTCGTCAACGGCGAACGCGTGCGCGACCTCAGCGCCAGCACCGTCAGCGGTCGCGCCGAAGTGAGCACGGCGCTGGCGCCATCGGGCGAGATCAGCATGGAGTCCGTCAGTGGCAGCCTGCTGCTGCGCCTGCCGAAGGATGTCTCCGCGCAGGTCAGCGGCGAGAGTTTCAGCGGCAGCCTCAAGGCCACCGGCGTCACCATCGAGAAGCGCCGCGGTCCCGGTGCCAGCTTCTCCACCACCTACGGCAGTGGCAGCGGCCGGGTCAGCCTGGAAACCTTCTCCGGCAGCGCGGAAGTGCGGGTGGAGTAAGCGCCTCGGCGGCGGCGCGCCGTCCCGTATCATCGACGCGTTTCCCGATGATTCCGACCGAGGCTCCGCCGCATGACCAGTGCTGCATTCCATGTCCAGCAAGCGCGCCACCATCTGGAAACGGGCAATGCCGCACAGGCGCTGGCCGATGCCGAACAGGGGCTCGCGGCGCATCCCCATGACGATGCCCTGCAACTGGTTGCGGCGCAGGGATTGATGGCGCTGGGGCGCTTCGCCGAAGCGGCCACCCGGTTGGATACGCTGACGGCCGCCGCACCAGGCATGGGAGAAGCCTGGATGCGGCTGGGGGCCTGCCGGCTCCACGTGGGCGATACGCCAGGCGCGGTCGATGCGCTTGAACGCGGCGTCGCGCTGGCGCCGGAAGCCTTCATTGCGCGCCTGCAACTCGCCGAAGGCCTGCAGGTGCTTGGACGCACCGAAGAAGCGCTGGTGCAGTTCTTCCGTGCGGTCACCACGGCGCAGGCGAAGGGCCGCTGGCTCAACGACACCACCACCGTGCCCGACCTGCGCGATCGTGTGCGGCAGGCGATGGCGACCATCGATGCCGGCCGGCATGCGCTGTTCTCCAATGCGGTCGCGCCACTGGTCGAACAGCATGGTGCCGACGACCTGCGGCGCGTCGTGCACGCCCTGGAGGGCTACCTGGGCCTGCGGCCTGCAGGCAGTCCCGATCCCCGCCAGAAGCCGACGTTCTTCTACGTACCGGACCTGCAGCCCGAACCGTACTTCGACCGGACGCTGTTCCCGTGGTACGCCGCGCTGGAACAGGCCACCGACGCGATCCGTGCGGAACTGCAGCAGGTGCTCGCGGCGCGCAAGGGATTGCAGCCGTTCCTGGACTTCAGCGGGGGCGCACGCAAGAGCGATTTCCTGGACAACGCGCACGATCTGGACGCCGCGGCGTGGGACGGCTACTTCTTCTACCGGCATGGCCAGGCGTATGCCGGGCATCTGGCGGCCTGTCCCGTGACCTCGGCCGTGCTGGCGCAGGTGCCACTGACGCGCATCGACGGGCATGCCCCGGAAGTGCTGTTCTCGCTGCTGTCGCCCGGCACGGTGATCAAGCCGCACCATGGCGTGACCAACAGTCGCGTGGTCACGCACCTGCCGCTGATCGTGCCGCCGGACTGCGCGCTGGAGGTGGGCGGGGTGGAGCATGCGTGGGCGGAGGGCCGCTGCGTGACGTTCGACGACTCGTTCCTGCATGCTGCCTGGAACCGCAGCGATCGACTGCGCGTGGTGATGATCCTCGACACCTGGCATCCGCGGTTGCGCGAGGTGGAAGTGCAGGCGCTGACGCGGCTGGTGGAGACGATCGGCGCGTTCAACGCCCGCGCCGGTGTGGCGTGACCACGCTTACTCGTGCGTGTGGTCGGGCGCACCCGGCTTGTCGAACAGCAGGTAGGTCGACAGGATGTATTTGTCGTTGGACACCGGCGGCGCGCCCACGTGCTGGAACATCCAGTAGGGCGGGAACATCAGCAGCCGACCCGCGCGCGGCGTCACGTCGATGCCGAGGTCGGTGAAGCGGGTGGCGCCGCCCTCCTGCACGTCGTTGAGGTACCACAGGAACACCATGTAGCGCCCAGCGACTTCGTCGACCGAATCGAAGTGCGGCTGGAAGGTGTCGCCGCTGTTGGCGCGGTACTTCTTCATCGTCAATCGGTCGATGCGTGGCCGCAACGGCACCGGAAGCGTGAGCGACAGGTCGGCGTTGTAGCGCTCCAGCGCCTGTTCGATGCGTGTCATGAAGAATCCCACGAACGCAGGATCCGCCAGGCGCGTGAGGTTCATTTCCATCCAGCGGCTGTCGTCCAGCGCGGGCCGGTAGCCGCGCCCGTTCGGCACCTGGAATTGCGTGGACGCTTCGAAGTTGTCGATCAGCTGCCGGCAGAACGCGGCGGGCAGGGCATCGTCGTAAGTGCGGATGCAATCGGCGAGGGCTTTCATCGACTCATCGTACCGTCAGGTCGTAGCGCCAATGGTCGGCCACCGGCTGCAGGATGGGCAGTGCGGGCGCCAGCCAGCGTGCATACGGCTGCCAGCGGCCGACGGCGCGGGTATTCACCGGCTCGACGACCTGCGAATAACTCGGCGTACTGATGTAGCCCTTGCGCGCGGCGTGCTGGCTGAACTGCGCCAGGAAATCGCGGTCCTCGATCCCGAGGAACGTACCGATGCGGTCGACCTGTGCGGGGAAGTCGCCCACGGTATCCTCGTAGCGGAGGATCAGCGTATCGGGCGCCAACAGGGCCTGGTGGTGGATCCAGAAGCGCATCGCATTGGTGTAGCTTTTCGCCAGCCTTTCCAGGCTCGAGCACAGCACCATGAAGGCCGGCGAACGGAAGTTCTGCATGTAGCAGCTCAGCAGCACGTCACAAGGATGGCGCAACGCCAGGATGATCTTCGCGTTGGGGAACAACCGCAGGATCATCGGAAGCCGCAGCATGTTCAGCGGATTCTTGTCGACCAGTTGCTGGCCAGGCGCGAGGGTGATGACCTTCGCCACCTCCGTCCAGTAGACCGCGCGCAGGTCGTCCGCTGCCGCAGCGTCCAACCGATCCAGGCCATGCGGATACTCGAATCCGCGCTTCTCCATGTGCTCGATGCAGCGCTGCAGCGTGGCGCGCTCGTCCATCGACGCGTAACCGGGATGCGCATCCAGCATCTGTTCCAGCATGGTGGTGCCGGAGCGCGGGAATCCGACGATGAAGACAGGCGATGCCTTCTCATCCGGTGCGTGCGGATCGTGGCGGAAGCCACCTTCGTCTTCCGCCAGCCATTTGCTGGAGACTTTCAGCGGCTCGGCATCGGAGTGGGCGATCTCCGGCACCACGTCTTCCGCGAGCCGGAAGTGGATGGCGTGCGCCTTCTCCAGGTGCGCCATCGCTTTTGAGGGCTCCCGTTGCTTATCAGCGATGCTCGCCAACGTAAAATGGGTGCTAGCCTCGGCTTGGACGCTTGGATGAAGATCGAGTAGGGCATATGCATATTTGCTTGCCTCATCATGCCTTCCCATCCTCAAGGCAAGAGAAGACTGTAGTCCTAGGAGTTCGATCTGGAGTTGGCGCTCCAATTCGCTGCTCTGATGCTTCAAGTGGTCAATGAGTTTCAAGGCATCGTCGGTTCGATTTGTTCTTTCGAAAAGCTGCGCGAGTCGTATTGAAATCGAGGCCTCGGATGTGTTGCTCAGCCGCTCCTGCATGATGCGCTCGGCCTCATCTATGCGTCCAACCTGCATCAATGCCGTCGCCAGTTGCTCACTCAGCTGGGGTGAAAGTCCGTTCCAAGTTTTGGCATCTGGCAACAGAACTGCTGCCCTTTGAGCATCCCCGCATTCGAAGCATGCGATCGATGCATAGATCCTGGCATCAGGAAGGTCGGGCTGCGTATCCACCGCATCCAGAAACCGGTGACGCGCTTCGCCAATGCGTCCCATGTCCATCAGCAGAAGCCCGTAGTCCAGCATGCACTCGGTGCAGCCAGGGTCGAGAGATAGTGCGCGGCGGTAAGCTTCATCCGAATGGGCATACTCGCCGCAGTGGTGCAGAGCCCGCGCCAAGTTCGCCCAATGCGCGCCAACTGTAGGTCGCTGTTCCGCCAGCGAACGATAAGCCGAAATCGCCAGTTGATGGTTTCCCAGATCCTCTAAAGCGGATGCCTTCAGAATCAGGAGCGTTTCAGCATCCGCGACTCCGAGTGACGAGTCGCGGAGCACTTGGTCACAATAGTCTACAACAGCCTCCGCCCGGCCGGATTGAAGGAGCTGTAGCGCGTGTCGGAGTTGGTCTTGGATCATGCGCAGGATGATATAAAAAAACCGCGCGGAAAATCCGCGCGGTTCGGTGCTTCAAATGCGGACTTCAACGACAATCAGAAATTAACGGTGTATCTGGCCCACAGGTAGCGACCCAGCGTATCGAACGTTTGCACGTCGGTATTCGCGTTCAGCACGTTGTTCTGGTACATCATCGGAGGCTGCTTGTCGAAGGCGTTATCGAGGCCGATCTCGACTTTCGAGTTGAACCAAGGCAGTGAATAACCCATCTGGAAGCTGTGCACGAAATAGTCGCTGTACGTGGTTTTTACGCCGCAGAACTGGGGATTGTCCAGCGAACAGCCGGCATCGGAGCTTTCGATATCGAATCCACCGACATAACGAACTCGCCATGATGCAGTCATGTCGCCCTTCTGCCAGTTTGCGAACAAACGGCCACGATTGCGGGCCAAGTTGCCGTACTGGGTGCTGTAGGTGCCCGCTACACGATTGTTCAATGCTTCGGGGCCGCCTGGCAGCGTGTTGTTGTCGTAGCGAGCGATATATGTAGCGTCGAGGCCGAACAGCCAGCTACCCCAAGCGGTGTCAGGCAGTTTGTAACGCAGCGCAAGGTCCCAGCCCTTGACGTCAAGTCGTCCGAGGTTGACGACCGGCTCGCGAATGAAGCGAATCTGGCCATCGTCGTACCGGCTGATCAACGAGCAGGTTGGGCTGCTGTCGTCGGCATAGCAGGCGTTCAGTACGGTATTGGCAGCGAGGTTGGTGATGGTGTTGTCCAGATACATCCGCCAATAGTCCAGGCTCAGCGAGAGGCCTGGCAGCCATTGCGGGTCGTACACGACACCCCAGTCGAATGACTTGCCTTCTTCCGGCTGTAGGTTGTAGCCCAGAAGGTTCGCGCCGGAAGTGATTGCGTTGACCTGCGAGAGACCGGGGTTAATGATGCCAGTCGCCGGGTCGATGTTGGTCGCGCCGGTGGGGGCGCCGCAGGCATTCTCATGATTCAAAGGTGTGCTGGCGCGCCCGTAGCCCGCGCAGATGTCGATGGCCGTGGGGCTATTCGCGGCCGAACCAGCGTAAAGGTCATTGATGCTGGGTGCGCGGAAAACCTCAGCCACGGTGCCGCGAAGCAGTAGATTCTCGATCGGACGCCACTCCACCTGCAATTTACTGTTGGTGGTGTCGCCGAATAGGCTGTAGTCGGAATAGCGGGTGCCCAGCGTAACAGCCAGTTGGTGGGCGAAGGGGAGCTCCGACAGAATCGGAACGTACAATTCGCCATAGAGTTCGGTTACATCGAACGAGCCCGCATTCGGGGTCGAGCAAGCTTCACCTGAGATGACGCAGTAGATGTTTCCATCTTCGTCGAACTGGGCGAGTGCAATGTAGCTAACCCCCGAGTCCTGGGTCTCTTCGCGATACGAGGCGCCGAATGCCAACTGGACGGCACCTGCAGGAAGGCTGAAGAGTTCGCCGCTTGCATTGGCTTCGAAGCTACGATTGATGTAGCGGGTCGAGTAGTCCGGGATGGCTTGATACTGCTGCAGCGTCGCGATGGTCTGGGGATCGTCGATGTTGAAGATGTTGAGTGGAACGCAGCCAGAGATAATGGCGCCGGCTGCGCCACACTTGACTACGCCATCCGTATCGCGGAAGGAGGGTCCGAGCGCATCGGCCAGGCTGGCGTAATCGACGTAGCCATAGCTGGAGTTGCGGCTCTCATAGTGGCCGTAGTTGATGGCGGCATCCCACTTCCACGTTTGCCCGACAAAGCCCTCTAGACCGGCAACCGCTTGGCTGGTGTTGGTAGTGTAATAGGATCGGCGCTGTCCCAGCGACGTGAACCGCGTGCGGAAATCGCGTGCCGTGCCCGCGCCGAAATCGACGCCAAACGGATTGTAGAAATTGTCGGCAGCGATGTGCACGCCATCAGAGCGACCATCGAACGGAAGTGCGGCGATAGCGAAGTTTGATGTCGTCCGGTTGTGATAAACCTCTGCGAACGCATTGAGGTTTTCGCCGATCTGATAGTTTGCTAGGAAGAATACGTTTGAGCGCTCTTGTGGCGTTACGATCAGGTTGGTGGCCTGATAATTGTACGAATCAGTAGCGCCGCTGTAGCAACGATAGTCTCCGAGTGAAGCGCCAGAGGCCCCTTCAATACGAGTCACGCTTGAGCAATTGAATGAATTGCCTGACGGCAGGTAGATGCGTCCACGCGGGGCGCGGCTAGAACCGAGGATAGTTACGTATCCACTGTATAGATAGGTGGCATCCTTGGAAAAGTCACGATCCGCCGACGAGACACCATCGAACTGGTTGTAGTTGATGCCAGCGATGATGTTGCCCTTCTCGCCAACTTGGCCGAAGGTTACCGAGGCGCCGGTACGTTGCCCGTCTTGATGGCTTGGCGTGATACCGAAGTCGACCGACGCAGTCAGGCCTTCGAAATCACGGCGCAGGATGAAGTTCACAACGCCCGCTACTGCATCCGAGCCGTATACGGCCGAAGCGCCGCTGGTCAGAATCTCAATTCGCTCGACTGCGGTAGCTGGAATCGAATTGATGTCATTGTTGACTGTGCGACGGCCATTAACCAGCACAAGCGTGCGCTGCGAGCCTAGTCCGCGAAGATCAATGGTCGAAGCGCCGTCGCCGCCGCCATTGTTGACCTGTGGATTGGTAGGGGCACCGGATATTGCAGGCATTTCCTGCAACAGATCGCCCAAGGTTAGCTTGCCAGTCTGCTCGATAGCGGCGCGATCAATGATGACAACGGGGCTGGCGGTTTCGGTTTCTACGCGGGCAACGCGTGAACCAGTGACACGAACCGTGTCCAGATTCTTGGCGTCACTTGCCGCCTCTTGCGCGAAAGCAGCTCCACTGCCGGCAGCACTGGTGACGCCCACTGCGAGTACAAAGCCGATGGCTTCGCGCAGCTTGTTGGTCTTGTGGTTCATTCTCTCTCCGAGTGAGGTCGTTTAAGCCCTAGGGAATCCCCGCCGGCCGGCCAAGAAACGGCGGCCAAATGGCGAGGGTGGCCCGATCATAGTCGGGCACCGGCAAGAATTAAAGTGTTGTTAAGCGGCCAAAATTCGGCAAAACCACCGGCCCGCAGAGGCAAAGTCCTCTCCAGGTGCAGAGATTTCAACCTGAACAGGCAAAAGCACTCTGACGGTGCGAGGCGGCGACAGGACCGCCGGCCGTAACTTGGAGCGAAGCGCCTCGGCAAGCGTCTTCTCGCAGCCGCTTGTCCCGGTGACCATGTGTTTCACTTCTTGATCTATCAAAACAAAAAAGCACGGCCCCTTGCGGGGCCGTGCCAAGTCTTACAGCAGCAGTTCCGGTTATCAGAAGCGCTGGGTGTAGCGCATGTACATGAAGCGGCCGATGTCGAAGCCGCCGTAGTACGACACGTTGGCGCTCGGCTGGCTGTAGAACACCTGGCCGACATGGTTGAACACGTTGTTGGCACCGACCGAGATGGTGGCATTCCAAGGCGCCGTCCAGCGGAGCTGGAGGTCGTGGAACGTATTGGAACCCAGCTCGTTGGTGGCGCGCGACGTGGCGGAGCCGGAATTGCTGGGCGCCGAATAGGTCGGGTTGCTGCACTCGTCCGGGTATGCCGCTGCGCTGAGGCAGGCTTCCTTCAGGCCGGAGTAGTAGCGGGCAGTCCAGCTCGCGCCCCACTCACCCAGTTCCCAATTCAGGTTCAGGTTCGAGCGAATGCGGAAATGCGTGCCGGTGTCGGTTGCCGCCCAGCCCACGCCAGTAAAGGGATTGGGGTGGGTAACCGCGTTCTTCGTGCTGACCAGATCGTCGCGGACCGTATAGGTGCTGGTCCACTGGATCGCGAAGTTGCCCCAGCTCTCGGTCGGCAGGCGATAGGCCACGTCCAGATCATAGCCTTCCACTTCACGGTAGCCGGCGTTGATGCCGGTACGGCGCAGGTAGTTGACGATGCCGGTGAGCGGGTCTCGCTGGAACGCGCCGCAACGGGCGGCAATGTTGTTGATGTAGCAATCGTTGAGGATCAGGTTGGCACTATCGGAGATGATGGTGTTCTCCACCTTGATCTCCCACCAGTCCAGCGCGACGTTCAGGCCTTCGACAAAGCCCGGGCTCCAGACGGCGCCAAGGTTCTTCGAGCGCGACTGTTCCGGCGTGAGCTGGTCATTCGAGCCGGAAAGGAACGCCACCGGCGTCTGCGAGCTGGCCGCCGTGGTCGGAACGAAGCCCTGCTGCAACTGGCGGAAGGTGTCCGCGTTGACCGCACCCAAGCCCGTCTGGCAGCGCGCACGAACCGCCGCGCTGGTGCGCGAGGCGCCAAACTGCACGTCGCATGGGTCGGTGAAGAAGTCGAAGCTCTGCGAGCCGCCGCCGTACAGGTCGTTGATCGTCGGCGCACGGAAGCCATCGGCGATGGTGCCGCGGATCATCAGTGAATCGACGGGCTTCCACTTGAAGCCGAACTTGTTGTTGACGGTGTCGCCGAACGCATCGTAATCGGAATAGCGCGTCGCGATGTTGAAGCTGAGTTCACGTGCGCCCGGAAGGTCGGCCAACACGGGGATCTGCAGTTCTGCGTAGACCTCATCCACCGTGTAGCCACCGTTGGTGGGGAAGTTCGCCAAGTCGGTGGTGTTGCCGCTCTGGACCAGCGAGTCAGGACTGAACGCGCCTTCTTCCTTGCGGTTTTCCAGGCCGATGGCGAAGCCGAGGTCGCCAGCGGGCAGCGTGAACAGCGAGCCGGCCAGGTTGGCGGTGATGACGGTGCTTTCGGTCTCGGCGGTGGCGTGCGAGGTCGGGAACAGGAAAGCCTGCAGCGCCTGGTTGCCGCTCAGTGCGCCCTGCCCAGTGTTGCCGAAGTGGATGAACGGGTTGTACGGCGAGCACTGGTTCAACGCGATCGGGGCGGCTGCGGTGCCGCACTGCACGACGCCATCACCGTTGAGGAACGAGGGACCCACCGCTGCGCGCAGCGAGGTGAGGTTGAGGTTGCCCGTACCGGTCTGTACCAGCTTGTTCTGGTTGTAGAGGTAACCCACGTCCCAGTCGAAGAACTTCTCGCCTACTTCGAAGCTACCCTCGAAGCTGCCGGCGAAGCGGTAGGTCGTCAGGTCGGACTGGCTGGTACGCGGCACTTCCCACGTGCGGCGCCACCAGTTCTGAATCTCCACGCCCAGCGGATTGAAGTAGCTATTGGCAGCCATCGGCGTACCGAAAGCAATTGCCTGATACGGGTAACCGGCAACCTGTCGCAGGCTGTCGCGGTTGCTGTACATCAGGTTGGTGCGGAAGCGGACGTTGTCGGTCAGGTCGTAGATGCCGTCGACAAACAGTGCACGACGCTCCTGCGGGGTACGCAGGTCGGTCTGCAGGTTGGTGTTGGTCTTGTCGGTGGTTACCGTCGAATCGACGTTCTGCGGGCGGTAGTCAGCCGGGTTACGCGGGTTGCCACCGTCGCGGAGGATGTAGCGGCCATTGGCAAAACCAGGCAGCGGGAACAGGCTGGACACCGCAAAGCCACCGTACTGGCCAACCACCGTCCAACCCAGGTCCGGATGTATGTTGCTGCGCGGGAACGCCGAATAGGGGCGATCAGCAGAGGCAACCTTCTTCTCATCCGCCCATTCGGCGGCGATGGTCAGCGAGCCGCGCTCGCCGGTGAAGCCCATCGTGACGTCGCCGAGGGTGGTCTCGCCGTCACCTTGGCCGTACTGACCATAGTAGACGCTGGCTGCAGCGCCTTCGTAGTTGGAACGGGTGATGATGTTGATCACGCCGGCGATGGCGTCCGAGCCGTAGATCGAGGACGCACCGTCCTTGAGGACTTCGATGCGCTCGATAGCGGCGACCGGCACGGTCGAGATGTCCTGCAAGCCGCTGGTGGTGATGCCAAGACGCTTGCCATTGAGCAGTACCAGGGTGCGGGCGGCACCCAAGTCACGCAGGCTGATGAAGGTGCCGCCGACGGCTTCGCCCGAAGAGAGCGGCTGCGCGCGACTGATCGGCGGAGTGCCGACAGCGCTGATGTTCTGCAGGATATCGGCAACCGAAGAGAAGCCCTGCTTCTCAATCTCGCCGCGACTGATAGTCAGGACTGGCTGCGAGGTTTCGGTATCAACTTGGCGGATGCGGGTGCCGGTGACCTCGATGCGATCTAGCGTTGTGGCCTGCGCCTGCTCTTGAGCAAAGGCGATCGTGGTGCCGGCAGTCGAAATCATGCCCGCCGCGAGCGCGAACGAGATCGCGTCACGGAGCTTCGTGGTTTTGCAGTTCATTTTTTCTCTCTCTCCCGTAAAGGGGCTATCCCAAGGTGTCCCTCGATGCGGCCAAAAGGTGGCCACGAAACGAGGGGGTGACCGGATACTAGTCGGGTTTTAACAAGAATTAAACCCGCGTGAAGACCCGGGACGGATAGAGATAAGCTTAGTTACGTATTTGTGATGCCGGGCACGCCTTGCTGCCGGCACATGCCGGCATGGGTGCCAGAACATCACCAATCTTGGTTGCCGGACACGCGTAGCCGCCGCGCTGTGAATGCGCGGTTCGGGAGGTAGAAAAGCAAAGGGGGCTAGAGGTCCTGCTCGTACCGGACGTAAGGCACGGTGCCTTCGTCGGCGTTCTCGTTGGTCAGCGAGAAGGGATTCTTGCCGCGGGTGATGACGTTCTCGGCCCCGACGGTGAGCTGTCCGCTCCACGGGGTGCGCCAGGTAAGGCCCAAGCCAAGGCCTTCGAACTTGCCGGGCTGACCGGGGACATCGACGACACGCCCGATGATGTTGGCGCTGAAGGGGCCGTAGCCGCCGCCGACGGTCAGGCTGCGGCTGTTCCAGCGGTCGGCAAGGGCGGGCAGGTCGGAAGCGGGCACCAGGGTGGCCTTCGCCACCGCGCCGCCGATCGACACGAAGCCTTCGCGGCCGATGTTCTTCTGGCCGAATACGGTCAGATCGTTCTGTTCGACACGGCTGGTACCGCGCCCGGATGACAGCCAGGCAGGCAGCGTGTCGCGGCCGGTGCCGGCGGAGAGGCCAAGCTTGCCGCCGGGGCGGCTCAGGATGGCCGATGCGCTGACGCGCTGGCTCGCGTTGGTGTCGTCGTCGTCGCCCAGCGTGGCGAGCATGCAATGGCTGGCCAGGTTGCCGATGTTGCCCACCACGCCGGCCTTGCGGTTGCAGACCAAGCCCAGTTCGTCGCCGCTGTCCAGCCCGAAGGCGGTGGTCAGCGAATTGCGCCCCATGCGCCAACGGGCGCCGGCTTCGGCCTGGCCGGTGGGTTCCAGCAGCAGCACGGCTTCGACCTTGCCGTCGTTGTTCCAGATCGGCAGGGCGGTGGGATGGGTGTCGGAGGCGGGCTTGCGTGGGGCCTTCTGCGCATGCGCGTCCGTTGCCACGCCGGAGGCGAGCAACAGGGCAAGCGACAGTGACAGGCTACGCAGATTCATGGCTCGCTTCAGACTCCTGGGGCTACCCGGAGTTCCCCTCCCGAAGGGGAACCGATGCTATGCCGTTTATGTTTCTTTAACAAGTCCCCGAGGCGGTAAGCCGGCTGCCGGATCACTGCAGGCGACTGGGCGCGTCCACATCGACCCGGGGCTGGCTGAAAAGTTCCGCGATCTGCAGGGGAGAGAAGCGGTACTCCTGCCCACAGAACTCGCAACGGACTTCAGCTACCCCATCGGCCAGTGCGGCCGTCGCTTCTTCCTCCCCCAACGACTGCAGCATGCTCTCGACCCGCTCGCGCGAACAAGAGCAGCCGAAGCGAATTGGGCGCTGGGTCAGGATTTGCGGCGACTCCTCGTGGAACAGGCGGTGCAGCAGGTCCGGCACGGCGGTCGCGAGCAGTTCCGCCTCGCCCAGCGTGTCGAACAGGGCGCCGGTGCGGTTCCAGCCATCGTGGTCGCCTTCGTCGCCGGGCAGCTTCTGCAGCATGAGGCCGGCGGCCCGGTCGCCGTCTGCCGACAACAGCAGCCGCGTGGGCAATTGTTCCGACTGGCGGAAATAGTCTTCGAAGGCATCGGCCAGCCGGCTTGCCTGCAGGCCGACGAGGCTCTGGTAACGCTGAGGCTCGCGTGGGTCCAGGCCCGGGTTTTCGATGGTGATGGCCAGCAGCGCGTCATCGCCCAGGTCGCGCAGGTCGCGCGGTGCATCCTGGTCTGGAGAAAGTTGCGCGATGCCGCGCACGGTACCCGCTGCCGTGCATTCGGCGAACAGGCTGCGCAGGCTGCCCTGGCTGCGCAGTTGGATCGAGAGTCGGCCGTCGACCTTCGTATGGCCGGTGAACAGCACCGCCGCCGCCGCCGCTTCGCCCAGCAGTTCGCGGGACGCGGGGGGATAGTCGGCGCGGCCGGCCACCGTCTGCCAGGTTTCGTCCAGTCGAACGGCCACGCCGCGTACCCCGGCGGCGGGAAGGAGGAATCGGGTCAGGGTGTCGGAGGACGAGTCGGCAGTCATGGAAATCCGGGCGGAGCATGCGGGGCGGGCTGGCGTCTCGGCATAATGCCGCTGACGACACGCACCGAGGGGAACCATCACGATGGGGGCAACCGACACCATCCTCAAGATCCGGCAGGCCCGATGAGCGCAGCCTCCGTCATACCGGTGCCGCGTCGGCGCCGATGGTTCCGCTGGCTGCTGGCGTTGCCATTCCTGTTTGCGGCTGCCAGCGTCGTGCAGGTCGTGGTGCTGCGCTTCGTCGACCCGCCGTTCACCGCGTTCATGGCGGCACGCGTGTTCGAGGCCTGGGGGCAGGGGCAGTTCGGGTTTCGGCTGGCCTACGACTGGCGTGATCTGGACCGCATGGCGCCGAGCCTGCCGTTGTCGATGGTCGCCGCGGAGGACCAGAACTTCGCCACCCATCATGGCTTCGACCTGGCGGCAATCGAGAAGGCCCGCGTACACAACCGCAAGATGGTCGAGCGGGCGGAGGAGCGAGGTCGTCCGGTGACGCGCCTGCGCGGCGCCAGCACGATCAGCCAGCAGGTCGCGAAGAACCTGTTCCTCTGGCAGGGCAACCACCGCGTCACGCGCTGGGCGCGCAAGGGGCTGGAAGCCTGGTACACCGTGCTGATCGAAGCGCTGTGGCCGAAGCGCCGCATCCTGGAGGTCTATGCCAACGTCGCCGAGTTCGGTGACGGGGTGTACGGCGGGCAGGCGGCGGCGCGGCGCTACTGGGGCAAGGATGCGGCGCGCCTGACGTCCAACGAAAGCGCGCGCCTTGCCGCCGTACTGCCGTCGCCGCGCCGTTACAGCGCCCAGCGTCCCGGTCCGTACGTGCAACGACGCGCGACGCGGATCGAGCGGCAGGTCCGGCAGATCGGCGGCAGCGCTTACCTGGAGGCGCTGCCATGAGCGGTGCGAACCCCTGGCAGGTCACCGTGGTGGTGGCGGCGTACAACGAGGCGGAATCGCTGCCGTTGCTGCATCCGCGCGTCATGGCGGCCCTCGATGCACTGGAGGGCGCGCAAGGCCGCGTGCTGTATGTCGACGACGGCAGCCGCGATGCCACATGGGCGGTGATGCGGGCGTTCGCGGCGGACGATCCGCGCGTGTCCGTGCTGCGGCTTTCGCGCAACTTCGGCAAGGAAGCCGCATTGACGGCAGGCCTGGATCGTATCGATGCCGGGGCCGCATTGATCCTGGATGCCGACGGACAGGATCCGCCGGAACTGATCGGCGACTTCGTGCGCGAATGGCAGGCCGGCTACGACAACGTGCACGGCACGCGCATCGCCCGCGATGGCGAGGGATGGCTGAAGCGCGCCACGGCGCATGCGTTCTATCGGGTGATCGGCCGTCTGTCGAAGACGCCGATCCCGGCCGACACCGGCGACTTCCGTCTGTTGTCGCCGCGCGCGCTGGCGGCCTTGCGCGGACTGCGCGAGCGGCACCGTTTCATGAAGGGCCTGTTCGGCTGGGTGGGCTTCAACCAGAAGGCGCTGCCGTACCACCGCGAGGCGCGCGTGGCCGGCAGCAGCAGTTTCGGTTTCTGGAAGCTGTGGAACTTCGCGCTGGAGGGCATCACCAGCTTCACCACCGCGCCCCTGCGCGTGGCGACCTACCTGGGCGTGCTGACCGCATTGCTCGCGTTTTCGTTCGCGATCTACATCGTCGGCAAGTCGATGCTGTTCGGCGATCCCGTGGCGGGCTGGCCGACGATGATGACGGTGATCCTGTTCCTCGGTGGCGTACAGCTCATGGCGCTCGGCCTGATCGGCGAATACCTCGGGCGCCTGTACGAGGAGTCCAAGCAGCGGCCGCTGTACCTGGTGGATGCGTGGCAACCCGCATCGGCAGGAGTATCCTTGGCCGGACCAGATCGACCCGCTCCCCGCCCCGGAGATCGCCATGCGCACGGTTCGTCAGTTGCTGGGGGCCAAGGCCCCTGAAGTCTTCGCGGTATCTCCCGACGCCTCCGTCCTGGACGCCATCACGCTGATGGCCGAGAAGGGCGTCGGCGCGGTACTCGCCATGCAGGGGCCGCGCCTGTGCGGCATCGTGTCCGAGCGCGACTACGCCCGGAAGGTCATGCTGCAAGGGCGGTCTTCGTCCAATACGCCGGTGCGCGACATCATGACGGCCAAGGTGGTGACGGTGCGGCCGGACGACAGCGTCGACCACTGCATGCAGGTCGTCACCGAGCACCGCATCCGCCACCTGCCGGTCGCCGAAGGCGATGCCATCGTCGGCGTCATCTCCATCGGCGATCTGGTGAAGGCGGTCATCGAGGACCAGCAGGTCGAACTGGACCAGTTGCAGCGCTACATCGCCAGCTGAGTTGCTGCGCTACTTCGCGTATCGGCCACCGCAGGCGCTGTCCTCGCCAGGACCCACTTCGATGGTCGCCAGCAGGGCGGCGGGCGGCGTGATGGTGCCGAGCGCCACGGCCACCGCGCCACGCAGGCCCAGCCGCTTGAAGTCCGGGCGGAACGAGGGGTTCTTGAACGTGCCGCCGACGACGAGCGGCGAACGTAGCGCCAGGATGCTGCGGTCCTTCGGGCGCGGCCTCAGTTCCAGGTCCAGCGTCTCGTCCTTCAGGCTGACCTGGCCCTTGCCGACGATGATCGTGTCCTCTGTATCGAAGGCGAGCGTGCGCGCCTGCATCACGCCGTCCTTGACCGCGAAGTCGCTGAACGCGCAGCGCACCGGCACGGTCTTGTCCTTGGTGATGAGGAATTTCAGTGCCTCGGCGATATCCAGGCCTGCGAGTTCCATCAGCAGGTTGCTGATCTGCCCGCGCCCCATGCCGATGGCGATATCGCCGTCGGCCGTGCCCAGGATGCCGGCGATGGAATTGCCCGTGCCCGCGAGCGTCATGTCGCCGCCTAGGCGGCCGATCGCAGTCTTCGTCAGTTCGGCCTGCGGGAACAGTTCGCCCAGATCCAGCCCGCGCATGGCGATCTTCGCCTGCGTGCGGATGGTGTCGTTGCGCGCATCCATGCGGATCTGCGAACGGATGTCGCCCTGCGCCACGCCGAAGTTGAGCGGCTCCAGACGCAACACGCCTGCATCGAGCAGCAGGTGCGCATCCATGTCGTCGATGGGAAGGCTGGGCGCATTGATGCGATGCGCCTTCCAGCGGACGTCGGCGTCCATCGCGCGCAGTTTGGTGAGGTCGTACGGCGTGTCCGGCAGCAGGCGCGCATCCGCCGCCAGCGCCGCGGCCTTGGCGCGTTGCTCGGCGTTGCTGGCTTCGTCGCCGCCGGTCTGCGGGGGCGCACCGACGAAGCCCGCCAGATCGTCGAAGTCCAATCGCTTCGAGACCAGATTCGCCTGCAGGAGCGGACGCGCGCGCCCGACGGTGACGCTCGCCGAGCCGGCAAGGTCGCTGTCGCCGACGACGCCGGTGAAGCCGTCGTAGCGCCATGTGTCGCCATCGCGGGTGAAGCGGCCATCCAGCCGATACGGCGGGGTGGGAGGCGTCGCGATGCCGATCAGCGGGAACAGGTCCTCCATGTCCTGGCCCGCCAGCATCAGCTGCAGATCGAAGTCGCGCAGTCGGAACGGGTCCACCAGGGTGCCACGCGCATGGGCGCGGGTCGGGCCTGCGGTCGCCCGCAGGTCGATGCGGTAGGGCTTGTCGGTGTCGCGCAGCGCCAGCGGCGATGCGACCTGGCCGCCTAGCGTGAAGCGGTTTCCCGCCCAATGGCCCTTGCCTTCCACGTCGACGGCCGACGCCGCTTCCGACTTGGGCGACGGTGCGCTGTCCAGCGTGATGTCGACGTTCGTCCTGTTCTTCGGGTCGAGGAAGAGCAGGCGGCCATCGTCGATCCTGAGGTCGCGGAAGATCGTCCGGCGCTCGCCGCTCGTGTCGCCGAACACCCAGTTGCCGATGCCGTCGGGTCCGCTTTCCAGCCGCAGTTGCGGGCGCGTCAGATGGATGCGGGGGATGCGCGTCTCGCGTTTGAAGACAAAGGGAAGCACTTCAACGCTCAGCTCGGCGCGATCGGCTGCCGCCATCGTCGGCACCTTGGACCAGGCGGCGTTGCCGAAGGTCAGCGCATCGGCGCGCATCGTGGTCACGCGCCCCAGATCGACGTCGAGATCGCCGGCGATATGGAAGCTGCGGCCCGTCTGCCGCTCGACGGCCCACTCGATCGGCCGGCGCAGCCAGTTCCAGTCGAACAGGATCGCCACCACCACGATCATCGCTGCCAGCACGCCCACCACGATGGCGCCTGTACGCGACAGCGGACGCAATCCGAAACGGCGGCGTGGGGCAGGCGCATCGTTCATGCCTGCATGGTTGGCGACTACGTGTTCACGTACCGCGAAACGGCAGCCCGCCGGTTCATGCAGGGGACACCAAAGTCGACGCGCGATTCACGACGACAGGCGCGGCGACAGCACCTGCTGGGTAACGGCGACGAAGTGGCAGACGCTGCCGGCGATCACGAACAGATGCCAGATCGCGTGCGAGTAGCGGATCGATTCGCGGTGGTAGAAGAAGGTGCCGAGCGTGTAGAACAGGCCCCCGGCCAACATCCATCCCAGCGTCACCAGATCGACCGAGGTCAGCAGCGGCTTGATCGCCACGACCACCAGCCAGCCCATCGCGATGTAGAGGATCGTCGACAGCAGCTTGAAGCGGCCGGTGTAGAACAGTTTGAAGATGACGCCCGCGATGGCAATCGTCCAGATCGCGGCGAACAGGCCCCAGCCCCACGGGCCGCGCAGGCCGATCAGGGTGAAGGGCGTGTAGGTGCCGGCGATCAGCAGGTAGATCGCGCAGTGGTCGAACACCTTCAGCCGCCCCTTCGCCACCGGATGCTGGATGGCGTGGTACAGCGTGGAGGCGGTGTAGAGCAGGAGCAGGGTGATGCCGAACACGATCGACGCGCCGAGCTGCCAGCCGTCGCCGTGGATGGCGGCGAGCGTGATCAGGACCGCGCCGCCGGCCAGCGCAGCCACGGCGCCGAGGCCGTGCGTCAGCGCGCTGGCCAGTTCGTCGCGCAGGTCGACCAGATGGTCGGCGCGCTTGCGGGCGCGCAGGGCTTCGAAGGAGGTCGGATCACTCATGTGGTCACGTTACCGCAATGCAGCACGAGATGCATGGGGGGCCGTCGATAGACAGGAGGAGTATCGACGGGCGCATGTTCAGCCCAGGTCGACGCTGTGCGCGTGCTCGCGCGTGGCGAGGAACTGCACGTCCGGCGCGCGTTCCTGCGCCAGCTGCAGGTTGACCCGCGTCGGCGCCAGGTAGACCAGCTCGCCGGCCGCATCCAGCGACAGGTTCATCGCGTTCTTGTCGCGGAACTCTTCCAGCTTCTTCGCGTTGTCGCAGCGGATCCAGCGCGCCGTGGCCACGCTGACGTTCTCGAACGAGGCATCCACGCCGTACTCGTCCTTCAGCCGGTAGGCCACCACGTCGAACTGCAGCACGCCGACCGCGCCCAGGATCAGGTCGTTGCTCATCAGCGGGCGGAAGAACTGGGTGGCGCCTTCCTCGCTCAGCTGCGCCAGACCCTTCTGCAATTGCTTGAGCTTGAGCGGATCGCGCAGGCGCGCACGGCGGAACAGTTCCGGCGCGAAGTTGGGGATGCCGGTGAACGACAGCGCCTCGCCTTCGGTGAAGGTGTCGCCGATGGAGATGGTGCCGTGGTTGTGAATGCCAATCACGTCGCCCGGGAACGCTTCGGCCGCGATCTCGCGGTCGCTGGCCATGAAGGTCAGCGCATTCGCCAGTTTCATTTCCTTGCCGCTGCGCACATGGAAGGTCTTCATGCCGGCCTCGAAGCGTCCCGAGCACACGCGCATGAACGCCACCCGGTCGCGGTGCTGCGGATCCATGTTGGCCTGGATCTTGAACACGAAGCCGGTCAGCTTGCCTTCCTCCGGCTGCACCTCGCGGCCGGTGGTCGCGCGCGGTTGCGGCGACGGGGCATGTTCGACGAAGAAATCCAGCAGCGGCTGCACGCCGAAATTGTTGACGCCCGAGCCGAAGAACACCGGCGTCTGCTTGCCGTCCAGGTAGGCCTGCTTGTCGAACGGATGGCTGGCGCCTTGCACCAGTTCCAGCTCGTCGCGCAGCGCGGACAGCATCTCGGTGCCGATGCGTGCTTCCAATTGCGGATCGTCCAGCGAGGCGAAGATCGTCGAGTCCTGGCGCGTGAAGTTGCGGCCCGGCTCGTACAGATGCACTTCGCCGGTGAGCAGGTGGACCACGCCCTTCAGCCGCTGGCCCATGCCGATCGGCCAGGTCACCGGCGCGCACTGGATGCCGAGCACGCTTTCCACTTCATCCAGCAGGTCGATCGGGTCCTTGCCCTCGCGGTCCAGCTTGTTGATGAAGGTCATGATGGGCGTGTCGCGCAGGCGGCAGACTTCCATCAGCTTGATGGTGCGTTCCTCGACGCCCTTTGCCACGTCGATGACCATCAGCGCGCTGTCCACGGCGGTGAGCACGCGATAGGTGTCCTCGCCGAAGTCGGCGTGGCCCGGCGTGTCCAGCAGGTTGATGATCTTGCCGTCGTACGGGAACTGCATGACCGACGAGGTGACCGAGATGCCGCGCTCCTTCTCCAGCGCCATCCAGTCGGACGTCGCATGGCGCGCGGCCTTGCGGCCCTTCACCGAGCCGGCCATCTGGATCGCGCCGCCGAACAGCAGCAGCTTTTCGGTCAGCGTGGTCTTGCCGGCGTCGGGGTGGGAAATGATGGCGAAGGTACGGCGCCGCGTGGCTTCATTGGCCACGGCGCTGGAGGGATTGGACATGGGGCGGACGCCCTGACGGGCGTGGAGCAAGCGGGAAGGCGGCGATTATACCGGCCGGGATGGGGTCGGGCCGGCCGGCTCAGCGGGTTGACGGGAACTGCAACTGGCCCAGCGGGCCGAACATGCGGAACGGCACCGATGCCAGCCGCATGCCAAGGTTGGACTGCACCACGAAATGCAGGTGCGGCGCGGTGGAAAAGCCGGTATTCCCCGACAGCCCGATGTACTGGCCCTTGCTGACGTACTGGCCGACACGCACCTGCACCCCTTCCGCCTTCAGGTGGGCGTACAGCGCCATGCTGCCGTCGGCATGCAGGATGCGGATGAAGTTGGCGCGGCCGCCGTACTTCTCGCGGTTCAGGCCGGCCTTGTCGAAGTCCGACTCCACCTGCATCACCAGTCCCTCGCGTGCGGCGACGATCCGCGTGCCTTCGGGCACCGCGAAGTCCACGGCATGCAGGTTCTGCACGTCGCTGTGGCTGAAGCGGCCCCCCGGGCCCTGGTCCACGCGCACGCGACCGTAGTCGAACGGCAGCCGGTACTCGTAGTCCTGCGGGCGGCTGGCGGGGTCGCCCGGCATGCCGTCGAGGGACAGTTCGAAATCGCCGCCCCGCAGCGGGTCGGTGACGCTGATGTTGGCCACCAGCACGCTGCTGCGCGCCGGTACCACGGCCCGGGCCGGCAGGTCGGGCGCACTGCGCACATCGCGCTGCCGACGGAACCCGAGTTGCACTTCCACCGGCCCGTGCATCAGGTTGTCCGCCCACGCCTCGTAGCGCGTGCCCTGTTTTTCCAGTCGCAGCCGCACCAGCGCGCTCGGCGGGTTGCGAAAGCGCATGACGTCCACGCCGCTGCCGGCCAGCTGCTCCGGCGGTGGCGGCTGGTCGCCGTACTGGGTGTAACCCTGCTTGTCCTTCCAGCGGTACAGTCGGGCGGCGTCCAGGTCGCCGACGCCGCCGACCAGCACGGCGATGCCGCAGGCCAGGGCCAGCAGGCGCGTCTTCACCGCGGGCAGTCGCCTTGCAGGTCCAGCGCGCGGGCGATGTCGCGCAGGTCGAACGCGGCCAGAGATACGTCGTTGTGCAGCGCGAACAACGCGCCGGCAGGGAAGCGTTTGGTCGGCATCGCGTACACGGTTTCGCCGTCGGTGTTGGAGGTGACCTTGCCGGAGAACACACCCGCCGGGGCCAGCGTGGCACGGTCGAACAGCCGGAAGCGGGTCGGCGTCAGCTGGTCCACCGCGATCCAGTAGCCATCCTCGGCGCTGCACGACCACAACGCGACGCCTTCCGCATCGGCATCGAATACCGGCAGGCTGTGCCCGTTGTAGGTGCCCGTCGCCAACCTGTAGTCACGCAGGGTGGACCCGACGCGCCGGTCCTCCTCGGCGATCAGCAGGCGTCCGTGGACCGGATCGCCCGCAATGGACTCGACCATGCGCAAGGCACCGGCGGCACCGGTGTCGCCGAACTGGCCCAGCAGCCGGGCGTCCATCCTGCCGCTTTCCGCTACCTGGACCCGGAAGCGCTTCACGCGGGCATCCAGTTCGGCCATCGGCGGCAGCGTCATGGTTCGGAAATCGGCCATGAAGCTGTCGGTGACGAACAGTTCCAGCGCGCCCGGCGCGGTTTCATGCACCCACAGGCCGTACGGGGAGCGCAGCACGTCGGCGCCGAACGCGCCGAGTGGGGTGAACTCCGGCAGCCGGAACGCCTGCACGCGGTGGTTGTCGCGTTCGGCCACGAACAGCAGGTCGCCGAAGACGGCGATGCCGTTGGGCCGGTTGAACTGGCCTACCGCATTGCCGGGCGCACCCACCGAGCGCAGCCGGGCGCCGGTGTCGGCGTCGTAGACGACCACCTGGTGGGCGGCCTTCGCGGTGGCGATCAGCCAGACCTGGCCGTCTTCCGTCGGCCAGGCGGCCAGCGAGTCCAGTTCGTCGCCGGCCACCGGCTCGGAAACCCAGGACTCGGCGATGACGGCATCCGCAGCGCTTTTCGGCGCCGGTGCCGGTGGCGTGGACGTATGCAGGGGGGCGGTTGAACACGCCGCCAGGAAGGCTGCGCAGAGGGCGCCCAGCAGGGATTTCGATGTCATGTGAGGAATTATGCGGCATTGCCGCACCGGCGGGCATCGCGACCGCCATCAACGTTCATCGCTTCATCCGAATAAAGCGATTGACATCCGGCCGGACGCCCGGCAAAGTGCGTCCACCATCGAGACCGGCAGAGGGACAGGCCCGACGAAGCCGGGGCAGCCAGCGACGCGCAAGCGCCGTGGTGGTGCCAAATCCTGCGGGGACCTCAGCGTCTGCCGGAAGATGGTTCGTATCGTGTCCTCGACACGGCGAACGCGAGCTCCGCGAAGCTCGGTGGTGCAGTCCCGTCCCGCAAGGGACCACGCCCATCGGATGCCGCCATGAGCTACGCCAGTCCCGCCCTGAACCGCCTGCCCGAACCGTCCCCGATCGACGGGTTCCCGTTGTCGTCCACCCAGGACGACGGTCCGCGCGCGCTGCGCGGCGAGGTGGTGGTCGAACTGGCGATGCGCCACGCCGGCACCCGCGCGCTGACGCTGCGCTACGAACTGCAGGGGCCGGCCGGCGCGCCGGTCGTGTTCGTCGCCGGCGGCATCTCCGCGCACCGCCACCTGGCAGCGAGCGACGTGTTTCCCGAGAGCGGCTGGTTGAACGACCTGGTCGGTGCCGGTCGCGCGCTGGATCCCTCGCACTGCCAGTTGCTCGCATTCGACTTCCTGGGTGCCGACGGCCGCCTCGATGCGCCCATCGACTCGTCCGACCAGGCCGACGCCGTCGCCAAGCTGCTGTCGACGCTGGGCATCGCGCGGCTGGAGGCTTTCGTCGGCTATTCCTACGGCGCGCTGGTCGGCCTGCAGTTCGCCGTGCGGCATCCGGATCGGTTGAAAAAGCTGGTCGCCGTCAGTGGCGCACATCGTGCGCACCCGTATGCCGCCGCCTGGCGCGCGCTGCAGCGCCGTGCCGTCACGCTGGGCCAGTTGCAGTGCGCCGATGCGCAGGGGCTGTCGCTGGCGCGCCAGTTCGCCATGCTCAGCTACCGCACGCCGGAGGAATTCGGCGAGCGTTTCGACAGCGCGCCTGAGATCGTCAACGGCCGCGTGCGCGTCGCCGCCGAGGACTACCTGGACGCCGCCGGCGCGCAGTACGTCGCGCGCACGCCGGTGACCGCCTACGTACGCCTGTCCGAATCCATCGACCTGCACCGTGTCGATCCCGCCGATGTCCGCGTGCCCACGCTGGTGGTCGCGGTGGAGGGCGACCGCCTGGTGCCGCTGTCCGACTCCGTGGCGCTGGTCGAAGGCCTCGGCACGCTGGGCCAGCTGCGCGTGCTGCGCTCGCCCTACGGCCACGACGCCTTCCTGAAAGAAACCGACCGCATCGATTCCATCCTCACCTCGGCCCTGCGCGCCGCCGGAGACCTCGCATGAGCAGCTACATCCCCACCGACGCCGACGCGCCCTGTCGTCCCGCCACCGCCGCCGTGCGTGCCGGCATCGACCGCGACACCGCCTATGGCGCCGTCACGCCGCCGATCGTGCTGTCGTCGAACTTCAGCTTCGCCGGCTTCGCGCAGAAGCGCGAGTACGACTACACCCGCAGCGGCAATCCGACCCGCGACCTGCTGGCCGAAGCGCTGGCCGACCTGGAAGGCGGTGCCGGCGCCGTCATCACCGCCACCGGCATGGGCGCCATCACGCTGGTGCTGAACGCGCTGCTGGAGCCGGGCGACCGGCTGGTGGTGCCGCACGACGCGTACGGCGGCAGCTGGCGCCTGTTCAACGCATTGGCGAAGAAGGGCCACTTCGAGCTGATCACCGCCGACCTGACCGATCCGCGCTCGCTGGCCGACGCGCTGGCGCAGTCGCCGAAGCTGGTGCTGATCGAAACGCCGTCCAACCCGCTGCTGCGCATCACCGACCTGCGCTTCGTCATCGACGCGGCGCACAAGGCCGGTGCGCGCACGGTGGTGGACAACACCTTCCTGTCGCCGGCGTTGCAGACGCCGATCGCGTTCGGCGCCGATGTGGTGCTGCATTCGACCACCAAGTACATCAACGGCCACAGCGACGTGGTGGGTGGCGCGGTGATCGCGCGCGATGCCGACACGCACCAGCACCTGGTGTGGTGGGCGAACGCACTGGGCCTGACCGGCTCGCCGTTCGACAGCTTCCTGACCCTGCGTGGCCTGCGCACGCTGGACGCGCGCCTGCGCGCGCACCAGGAAAACGCCAACGCCATCGCCGCGCTGCTGGATGCGCACCCGGTGGTGTCGCAGGTCTATTTCCCCGGCCTGGCCTCGCATCCTGGCCACGCCGTCGCCGCACGGCAGCAGAAGGGTTTCGGCGCCATGCTGAGCGTCGAACTGGACGGTGGCGAAGCGGCGGTGCGCGCGTTCGTCGAAGGCCTGCGCTACTTCACCCTGGCCGAATCGCTGGGTGGCGTGGAAAGCCTGGTCGCGCACCCGGCGACCATGACGCACGCGGCGATGACGCCGGAAGCGCGCGCCAAGGCCGGCATCTCCGACGGTCTGCTGCGCCTGTCGGTCGGCATCGAGGCGACTGACGACCTGCTGGCCGACCTGACCGCGGCGCTGGAGCGCGCCGAGGCCGTCGCCACGGAAACCAAACGCAAGCTCGCCGACGCATGAGCACCGTCGTCCGCCTGGCGACCGCGTCGCGCACGGCGCCGAAGCTGGCGCTGCTCGGTACGGGGGTGGTGGGCAGCGCCTTCGTCGCGCGCTACCAGCGCCTGCAGGACCGCGCGCTGCCGTTGCCGGCGCTGGCATGGCTGGCCAATTCCCGGGCGCTGCAGGCCTGCGGATCGTCCGCGCAGCAGGCGCTGGACGATGCCAACCAGGCGACACCGCATGACGGTGATGTGCCGCCCTGGGCGGAAGGCGAGGCGCTGCGCTCCGGCGACATCGTGGTCGATGCCACCGCCAGCGAGGCGGTGGCGGACTGGCATGCCGAATGGCTGGCGCGCGGCGTGCATGTGGTGACGGCGAACAAGCTCGGTGCCGGCGGTGCGCTGTTGCGCGCGGACGCCATCGCGCGTGCGCGCGCCGATTCCGGGGCCGGCTATGGCGACGCCGCCACGGTCGGCGCGGGGCTGCCGCTGCTGCGCAGCCTGCGTGCGCTGGTCGCCGGCGGTGACCGTATCCATCGCGTCGAGGGCGTGCTGTCCGGTTCGCTCGCATGGCTGTTCAACCACTACGACGGCATGCGTGCGTTCTCGGGCTTCGTCCGCCAGGCCCGCCAGGCCGGATATACGGAACCGGATCCGCGGTTGGACCTGTCCGGCGAAGACGTGCGGCGCAAGCTGCTGATCCTCGCGCGCGCCGCAGGATTCCCGTTGCAGGCCGAAGACGTGCGCGTGGACTCGCTGGTGCCGCCGGAACTGGCCGCGCTGCCGTTGCCCGATCTGGACAGCGCGCTCGTCCACCTCGATGCGCCGCTCGCTGCGCGTTTCAGGGAGGCCTCCCGCAACGGCGCGCGCCTGCGCTTCCTCGGCCGCTTCGATGCCGAACGCGCGAGCGTGGGCCTGCAGGCGCTGCCGCTGGACCACCCGCTGTGCGGCGGAGGCGGCACCGACAACCGCGTCGCCATCTACAGCGACCGCTATCCCGAGCACCCGCTTGTCGTGCAGGGGCCGGGTGCCGGCGCCGAGGTCACCGCCGCCGCACTGCTGGACGACGTACTGGCCATCGCGGCGGCTGCCTAGGCCATCTCCTTGCATGCAGGTGTCCGCGTCCGGGCACCTGCCGCGTTGGCTCCGTTCGACACCCCGTCATCCGGAGCGTTCCGATGCGCCTTGCCTCGTGCGTGCGAACCGCGTTGCTTGCCGGAGGCCTGGTCTGCGTCGCGGCCTGCGGAGAGCCGGCCGCGCCCGTCACCGCAACGCCGGCCCGGTCGGCCATCGCCCAGCAACCGCCGCTGCCCGGCCTGCGCGTACGTCCGCTGACCGACCGTGTATTCGAGCGCACCGATGCACGACGCGAGCGGGGCCGCTACCTGGCCGACGGCATCCTCCAGTGCGCGCTGTGCCATTCCGACCGCGACTGGGGACAGCCCGGCGCACCGCCCGTGCAGAGTCGCACGATGGCGGGGCATGTGTGGAAGGACGAAGGCGCGACACGGCTGGTCGCACCGAACCTGACGTCCGACGTCGAGACCGGCGTGGGCGGGTGGAGCGACGACATGCTGGCGCGCGCGATCCGCGAGGGCATCAGCCACGATGGCCGGCCGCTGCATCCGCAGATGTGGTACCCCTCGTTCTCGATGCTGTCGGACGAGGACCTCGCCGCGGTCGTCGTCTACCTGCGTTCGCTGCCGGCGATCCGCAACCCGCTGCCGCGCACGCAGCTCTCCGACGAACAGGTCCAGCGCATCGTCGGCCGTCCGATGCCGATCACCGCGCCCGTGTCCGGACCCGTCGACGACAGTCCGCTGGAACGCGGCCGCTACCTGGCGGCCATTGGCGACTGCGGCGGCTGCCACACATTGTGGGAGGGCAAGCGATTGCCGGGTGCGTTCGCCGGCGGCAACGCCATCTCCCGCGACGGCCGGGACATCTACAGCACCAACCTGACGCCGCATCCCACCGGCATCGACTACGACGCGGCGGCGTTCGTCCAGTTGATGCGCACCGGCAAGCAAGGATTGACGCATCCGATGATGCCGTGGGTCGCCTTCCGCCATCTCGGCGACGAAGACCTGCGCGCGTTGCACGCGTTCCTGCAGACGCGCCATCCGGTGGCCCATGCCATCAGCAACCTGGCGCCGCCGACCCTGTGTGCGGTCTGCGGACAGGAACACGGCCTGGGCAGCATCAACCGTCTGCAAAAAACGAAGGGTGTCACCGTATCCGACGCGATCCTGCGCGACTACGTCGGCACGTACCGCGTCGAACGCTACGACTGGACGCTGCGCATCACGTTCGCGCACGGCCGACTGCATGCGCAATCGGCGGACGAAGCCCCCGTCGAACTGGTTCCGCTGGACGACACCCTGTTCGCCATGGACGGTGGACTCGGTCCGTTGCGCTTCCGGCGTGGCGCGAACGGCAAGGTGGATGCGGTCGTGTCGCAGGACGTCGATGACGTCGTCCTGGCGCGGATCGGCGATGCCGTCGCCTCTGCCAGGTGAAACCCGTCAGGGAGCCGTCGAATGTCCGGCGCGTCGCAGCGGCATCAATCGGGCTGCGTGGGCGCGGATGTCGTCGGTGCCGGATGATGCGGGCCACGCAGGGCGAGATGGCCGCTGCGGACCAGCTCGCCGGGGTCGCGGCGCACGTGGTCCGCGTCGAGCGCGGGCAACGGCAACGGCGTGGCTTCGTACAGCGCCCAGCCATTGCGGCCGTGCGCCTTGACCGCGTAGAGCGCGCGATCGGCCAGTGAGACCAGTTGTTCCCATCCCAGCAGGTCGGGCGCGTCGGGGAAGGGCGGGTAGCCGATCAGGCCCAGCGACGCGGTGACCTGCACGTGCGCGCCGGCCACCTCCACCGGCGTGGCGGCGATCGCCGTGCAGATGCGGCGCCCCAGTGCATGCAGTTCGTGCCGCGGCATCGGCCGGAACACCATCAGGAATTCCTCGCCGCCCCAGCGGATCACGTAGTCGCCATCGCGCGAAAGCGTGCGCAACCGGTGCGCGACGGTCTGCAGCACGTGGTCGCCGACCTGGTGGCCGTGGCCATCGTTGATCGACTTGAAGTGGTCGATGTCGAGCAGCGCGAAGGCGAGCACGTCCACGCCGGCGGCGAAGCCGGGGGTGCGCTGGTAGTAGGCGATGTCGGCCGGCAGTTGCCGGGTCAGGTAGCGGCGGTTGTGCAGGCCGGTCAGTGGATCGGTGAGGCTGATCGCCTCCAGTTGCCGGTTGGCCTGCTGCAGGTCGCGCGTGCGCTGTTCGACCAGGCGTTCCAGTGCGATGCGGCGGTTGTGGTGGCGCCGCAGCACCCAGCGGTTCGACAGCAGCACCAGGATCGCCAATGCGATGGCCAGCAAGAGATAGAACCACGGACTCTCGTAGGCGTACGGCGCGATGGTGAAGGGCTGCGTGGCGGCGGCGCGTCCGGATACACCGCTGTTGTTGGTGCCGAGCACCTCGAACACATAGTGCCCCGCCGGCAGGTTGGTGTAGGTGGCGCTGCGCTGGTGGGGATCGTCCAGCAGCTTCCACTCTTCGTCGTAGCCCTTGAGGCGATAGCGGATGTCGATGTGGTCCGACGCCTGGAAGCTGAGGGTGGTGAATTCGAAGCGCAGGTCGCGCGCCGCGCTCGGCAGCGCCCATTCGATCGCGCGCTCCGCCGGCCGCCACTGTCCCTGGACCTGGACGCGTTCGACCACCGACTCTGGTTGGTAGTCGTTGGACAGCGACTGGTCGGTCGCCATCACCACCACGCCGTCGCGGGTCGGCAGCCACAGCGCGTTGTCGGCCAGGAAGCCGCGGCTGTTGCCGGCGCCATTGCAGCAGTCGCCCTTCTGGCCGCCATGGCGATCGCCGCGCTCGTTGAGCAGCGTGCGCGCGCCGACCTTGAACGCAGGATTGTCAACGGCAGTGAGCAGGTCGGCGACCGGCACGCGGTAGATGCCGCGCAGGCCACCCACCCACAGGAAGCCGCCGGCGTCCTCGGCGAAGAAGAAGGGCGCATTCGCCGGAATGCCGCGCGTCTTGTCCAGGCGCGTCCAGCGATGGCCGTCGAACAGCACCATCATTTCTTCCGACAGCGCGCCGGCCAGCCATTGGCCACCGGCGAGTTCGTGCAGGGAGACGATGTGCGGCGCATCCAGGCCCGTTCCCGTCAGTGGAACGGCGAGCAGGCGTTCATCGACGAATTCGTACAGGCCGCTCTGCGTGCCGACCAGCAGCCGCCCGTCGCGTGTTTCGAGCAGCACGCGCACGCGCACGTCGCGCAGGCCGGCGCGTTCGCCATAGTGGCGCAGGCGGGCCTCGCCTTCCGTCCATCGGTAAAGGCCCGTGCTGGTGGCGAACCACACCCGTCCCTGGCGGTCGCGCACGATGCCGTTCACCTGCGCGGCATCCATCGCCGCCAGCATCCGGGGCCGTTGCACGCGGCCGTCGCGGTACAGCGCGGCACCGTCGCGGGTGCCGATCCAGGTCTGGCCGTTTTCGGGCAGCAGGCTGTAGGCGGCCGGATGCGGCAGGTCGCGCCCGGCGACCACCGTGCGGAAGCGGCCGCCTTCCAGCACGCTCACCCCATCGTCGCTGCCGACCCATACCCGGCCATCGGGCGCCTGCGCGGTGGACCACAGCAGCGGGTGGTGCAATCCCTCCGTGCGGCTGTAGCGCCGCGTCCAGCCGTTCCACACGCGGCTGACGCCTTCGTTGTTGCTGCCCAGCCACAGGTTGGACTCGCGGTCCTCGTGGAACGCACGGATCTCCGCCAGCGGTCCTTCGGCGGGGATCCGTTCCAGCAGCCGGCCGGCCCGCAGCCGGTACAGGGTATTGCGCGTACTGACCCACAGGATGCTGTCGCGGTCCTCGTGCAGCGCCTGGATGCCGCCGCTGACGGCGGTCACGTCGCGATACCGTTGCCAGTGCGTCCCGTCGAGTACGAACAGGCCGGCATCGCAGCCCGCCCAGAGGCGTCCGTCGTGGCGCGCCAGCGACGTGATGGTGGCGAGCGATGCGCCCACCGGGAGTTTCAGGATGCGTTCGCCCGTTCCGTCGAACACGTGGACGCGGCCCCGTCCACCGACCCAGAGCGTGCCGTCGTCATCGGCATGCAAGGCCAGCGCGCCGCCATCATCGATCGGATGCAGGGTCTGCAGGCGGTCCGCCACCACCACCATGACGCCGCGGTGCGTGGCTACCAGCAGGCGACCGCGAAGGTCGCGCGTGAGCGCACGCACGTCGACCACGCCAGCGGCTTCGCCCGGCGCGACCGACACGGTCTTCATGCGGTTGCCATCGCGCACCGCCAGTCCCTGCGGCGTGCCGATCCACAGGCGGCCTTCGCGGTCGGTATGCAGGGCCTGGATCCAGGTGCTCGGCAGTTCCGGCGTGTTGTCCAGGTCGAAGTTGGTGAAGCGCACGCCGTCGAAGCGGCTGAGGCCGGCCTGCGTGCCGAACCAGAGGTAGCCGGGCCGGTCCTGGGCGATGGCGAGCACGCTCAACTGTGGGAGGCCCTGTTCCAGGCTCCAGTGGTTGCGTACGTAGTGATGGAACGACTTGGAGGGGTCCAGCGCATGCGCGGTCGGGCAAAGCGCCGCCATCCCGCCCAGCAGGGGCAGGCACCAGACCGCCAGCCGGCGCCGCCACCAGGGCGTGCCGCAGCGGGTCTTGTCGACGAGGTCGGACAGGACGCGTCTCCGGTAAGTCGGTTTACCAAGAACGGTATCGGCGCGGAGCCGCGCCCCTAAAGGGTCGAAGCATCGGGTCCGGTGTGTGGTCGTACCGTGGACGTGGAAACCCGGAACCAGCCCGTAGCCCGGGTAAGGCTGAAGGCCGCACCCGGGGAATGCATGGTGCGTCGGCCCCGGGGTGGGCTGCGCTTACCCGGGCTACGCCGGCTCTGCGAAACCACCCCGGAACGGTGCGTGCTCAAGGCGTCGAAACACGATGGCAAGGCGATTTGCCTCAACCGCAAGGCTGGCTCGGCATGCGGCCAAGGCGCATTGCCTCGCGCGTGACGTAAAAAGGTGCGTCGACGAGGCAATTTTCCTCGGCATCAAGGTGTTCGGAAGGGTGACGTCACCCCGGTCTGCCTTGCCGTTGAGGCATTCCGCTTCGACCACGAAGCACCTCTGCCTCGGCATTGAACCAACGTGGTGCAGGATCGAGCTTCCGAGTCTTGGTCGCAAAGGATGAAAACCCAGCCGCACGCGCGAGGAAGAGTCCCGTAGCCCGGATAAGGGCAAAGGCCGCACCCGGGGAGTGCGTCAGTGTGTCGGGTCCCGGGTGCGCTTCGCTTACCCGGGCTACGCTGGCTACGCCTCAAATGGGCGTTACCGCGCTGGACAATGCTGACGATATCGCTAGTAAAGAGTTCTTCTGATGTTGAGTTCGCTTTCTATGAGGTGTTCAGCAATTTCCCGGATTATCGGCATGTCCGCGGAGAGGCGATGCACGTCGGCTACGTCGTCGGGGTCGACCAGCGGGGTGATGTAGGCATGTGCTACTGCGCACCGCCCGGACTGGTAGAGGTACGCTGCAACGTCAGAATTTTTCTTGCTTATCGCTGATATGCGATCAATCGCCAAAGAGTCCTTTAGCAGCGGCATGATGTTTCTGATGCCGTCGACTATTTCATGAATGACGATTCCACCTTTGGCTGTGATTTTCTTGTCTTGCCAGAAGATGTTCAGGATCTTGAAGTAGCTCAGGAATTCGAATGGAACTGAGTTCACCGTGACGGCTTCGCGGTACAGTGCCAATGCCAATCTGGCTTTCGGATCTGATTCGAGTTCTCTATGAAATGGGAAGGCAAAGGATGATCCGACTTGGCGGGAGGCTTTCGGTACTGATACCGGAATCGGGTTTCCAGACCAGCCATAGTGGTTTTCGAGGCTTTGACCATCGCACCATGAAACTGTGCTCAAGAATCGGTTTATCAGGGTTAGCGCGTCTGTATCTGAGATCCTGCGCAAATTGATGTGGACAGACTGATCGCAGTCTTGCGTTGCCGGCCGGAGGATCAGGTCGTGGCCACCGAACTGAATGGACGTTTCCTTTGTTGGCCAACATGCATGGCCAGAAACACGAACGTTCAGCCAGCGGTCCACATCAGCACTCGATGACGTTCACCGCCAGCCCACCCCGGCTGGTTTCCTTGTACTTGTCCTGCATGTCGCGCCCGGTGTCGCGCATGGTCTTGATGACCTTGTCGAGCGAGACCTTGTGCTTGCCATCGCCGCGCATGGCCATGCGGCTGGCGTTGATCGCCTTCACCGCGCCCATCGCATTGCGCTCGATGCACGGGATCTGCACCAGCCCGCCGATCGGGTCGCAGGTCAGGCCCAGATTGTGCTCCATGCCGATCT